>Ga0102592_1000133_pt1 | contig 209187 bp, 190 predicted proteins | sample AraplaCol_mMF_r2_FD_76861 | JGI IMG/M metagenome (GOLD analysis project Ga0102592, IMG submission 76861) | Arabidopsis root microbial communities from North Carolina, USA - plate scrape MF_Col_mMF_r2 (SPADES assembly) (version 2) | ecosystem: Host-associated > Plants > Roots > Endosphere...
CGAAACCCAGAACGCAATCGACGACCTGCAAGAGGAGCTGATCGACCGCTTCGGCAAACTGCCCGATTCCGCCAAGGCCCTGGTGGAAACCCACCGCCTGCGCATCGCCGCCAAGACCGTCGGCATCATCAAGATCGATGCCCACTCGGAAGCGGTCAACCTGCAGTTCATGCCCAAGCCGCCAATCGACCCGATGCGCATCATCCACCTGATCCAGAACCAGCGCCACATCAAGCTGAATGGACAGGACAAGCTCAAGATCACAGCGAACATGCCTGACCTGGCGGCCCGCGTGAACCAGATCAAGACCGCCATCAAACAGTTATCATGAACAACGACATGACCATGAACCTCGTGCTGCAAGGCGTCGGCGACTGCGCCGCCCGCCTGCAGCGCATCGCCGCCCTGACCGCGCCCAAGAACGTCGTCACGGTTTCCGACAACGCCCTGCGCTGCGAAGGAATCAGCTTCACGCCAGCGCTGCGCCAGACCATCGAGATAGCCGCCCAGGCAGCCCAACTCGACGCCACCTACATGATGGGCGTGCGCCGCCTGGACGAATTCAAGCTTGTGGCAATGGATATGGATTCGACCCTGATCACGATCGAGTGCATCGACGAAATCGCAGACATGCAGGGCCTGAAGCCGCAAGTCGCCGAGATCACCGAAGCCGCCATGCGCGGCGAACTGGATTTCTCCGAAAGCCTGAAACGCCGCGTAGCGCTGCTGGAAGGCCTGGAAGCCTCGGCGCTGGAACGCGTCTACGAAGAACGCCTGCGCCTGTCCATGGGCGCCGAAAACATGCTGAAAGCAGTGCAGGCTGCCGGCCTGAAAACCCTGCTGGTATCGGGCGGCTTCACCTTCTTCACCGAACGCCTGAAATCCCGCCTCGGCCTCGACTTCACCCGCGCCAACGAACTTGAAATCGTTGACGGCAAACTGACCGGCAAGGTCATCGGCGAAATCGTCGACGCCACCGTCAAGCGCAATACCGTGGAGCACGTCTGCGCCGCCATCGGCATCTTGCCCGAGCAAGCCATCGTGATGGGCGACGGCGCCAACGACCTGAAGATGATGAGCATTTCCGGCATGTCAGTCGCCTTCCGCGCCAAACCGGTGGTGCGCGAGCAAGCCAACGTCGCCCTCAACTTCGTCGGCCTGGACGGCATCCTCAACCTGTTGGCGCATTAAGCCGCCTGGCTTGGAAAATCATGCCAAGCCACCACCATCGTCACATATGCGGCCGCTTGTTCTCAGGCCGCGACGTAATCGCACCGCAAGCGACGCTCTGCCCAGTTCCTACAGCATAAAGGACCACGGTAGGATATTTTTCAGGACCCGACAGGTAGGGAGATGGCGCACGCGGGGGAATCAGCGCGAACTCCTTCTCGACGCTCCCCCATAAACTCTCCGCAACTAGAATCGGCTCGCCTTCGAAGCCCCACGCCTGGCTTTTTCTATTCGGATCGCTGCTTTTGCCATCAATTCGATTCGCATCGGCCGGGTCAAGGTAGTCGCAGCTGTTCGAATCAAAAAGCCGTACTTCGTACGCTGCGTTCCTTCTGAGCCCACTCGCCGAAATTCGCAATCGCGTAATGGATGAAGTGTGAATCCCATAGCCCATTGTCACAGAGCCGTTCACGCCACTTGCATTCATCGGCGCCAGAGCCGTCCTTGTTTGATATTCGAAGCCCTCTTCATAAGAGCACCCTGCCACGATTACCGGGCAGGCAATTGCAATAAATAACTGTCCAAAAAGAGTGGTTCTAGTCACGACCTTGTCCCTCTGCCATAGAACTGCTTTCCAAAATTGTCGTGCATCGCAAATAAAGGGATCACCAACGTTCTTCTATCTTTCCCAGATCAACTCTAAATCTCCGTCTACGAACCCTATCGCAACGGCATCCGCTTCCTTCAACTTTGCTCCAGCACCAGAAGTCTTTGCCAGCTGGCCCTTGATCAGGCGACTAGTCTTGCGCAGACAATCTTCCCAGTTTCCACCTTCAAATGTGCGGGGGATCGGTATAGAGCGAGGAGTTCCAGCCCAAACCTCCGCGCAAGCCCAGTCTGGGTCGTCCTCGTCAAATTCGTCCGCGCCGATCAGTTCGATACCATACTTTGCGTCGGGCGAATCTAGCTCGAAGAGGTTAAACGAAAACGCAACAACGGTACTTGGCACATCTGATGCAAGTACAGTCTCCAACCATAGTTCGAAGCTCTGAGAAAAATCCATGTTCAGTTCAATGAGTAAAGCATCAGGATAATGGAAAGGCAATAGTGGCGCCAGAATGTTCCGGCAAGTCATGAGCGATGCGCCGCAGACCTTCGAAGAACAGCGGCTCCTGCCGTCTCAGTTGATCTGTACTGATAAGGATTAGCTGGCATTCACCAGGCCATCCAGGACCACCTCCTGAAATAGCGTCCCAGAAAGCATCGAGATTCCGGCCAAAGTGCTCCGCGCCTTCGGGCTGGATAACATCGAGGTAAAGGTCCCAGAAATCACTCTGGCAACGGATTCGAGAACAATCAAGCAAATATGTCTTCATTCTGCAGGTGTAAGTTTTGCAGCCAGCGCAATGCTGCTCGAAGTTGTGCGTAAAGGTACCGGCATAAACACCCGGCGTCTTATCTCGAATTGCGCCAAACCAGTCTTCAACCCTGACGGTTTAGAAATCAAGCGACAACACCGCGCTCACGCAGTGCCGCGATTTCGTCTGCGGCGACGCCCAATGCAGACAAGACGCTGTCCGTGTGCTCGCCCAACGTTGGCCCCTGCCAGCGCACCTCGCCTGGCGTTTCCGAAAGCTTCGGCACGATGCCCGGCATTTTCACGTGCACGCCATCGGGCAGTTCGGTGTCGAGCAGCATGTCGCGCGCCTGGTAGTGTGGGTCGGCAACGATGTCCTTGACTGAATAAATTCGGCCAGCCGGCACTTCGGCGCGCTCCAAAACCGTCAGCACTTCGTCGATGGTGTGCGCAGAGGTCCAGCCGGCGATCGCAGCGTCGATCAGCTTTTCCTGGGCTGCGCGGCCGTCGTTCTGCGCGAACTGAGGGTCTTCTGCCATGTCGGCGCGCCCGATTGCGTGCATGAGGCGCTTGTAGATCGGGTTGCTGTTGCCGGCGATGACGACGTACGAGCCGTCGCGCGTTGGATAGGTATTCGACGGTGCTATGCCCGGCAACGCACCGCCGCTGCGTTCACGCACGTGGCCAAGCAGGTCGTACTCGGGCACCAAGGACTCCATCAGGTTGAACACGCTCTCGACCAGCGACACGTCGACCACCTGCCCATCGCCGTTGCCCATCTTGACCCGCAGCACAGACATCAGCGCCCCCATCACGGCATGCAGGGAGGCCAGCGAATCGCCAAGGCTCACGCCCACACGCGCCGGCACGCCGCCCGCCTCGCCGGTGGTGTAGCGGATACCGCCCATCGCCTCGCCGATGGCGCCAAAGCCCGGCCGGTCCTTGTACGGGCCAGTCTGCCCGTAGCCGGAGATCCGCACCATGGTCAGCTTGGGATTCAGTGCGTGGAGCACTTCCCAGCCAAGGCCCAGCTTCTCCAGCGCGCCCGGCTTCATGTTCTCGATCAGCACATCGGCGTCAGCACACAACTGTTTGACCAGCGCGATGCCTTCCGGCGCCTTCAGGTTGATGGAGATGGACTTCTTGTTGCGCGACTGCAGGTACCACCACAGCGAAGTCCCCTTATGCAGCTTGCGCCATTTGCGGATCGGATCGCCCTCGCCCGGCGCCTCGATCTTGATGACCTCTGCCCCGAATTCCGCCATCAGCCGCGCCGCAAACGGCGCCGCGATCAGCGTTCCAATTTCGATAACTTTAATTCCCTGCAACGGACCCGCCATTTCGCCCACTCCTCTTGCAATTACATTATCATTAGCGCCAAGCCAATCATTCTAACCGGAGGCGAAAAATGCTGTACAAGGGAAGCTGCCATTGCGGCAATGTGAAGTTCGAGGCAGAAGGCAATATCGAAGGCCTGGTAGCCTGCAACTGCTCCATCTGCCAGCGCAAAGGAGCATTGATGTGGTTCATTCCTCGCACCAGCCTGAAACTGCTGACGCCGGAGGAAGACCAGGCAACCTACGTTTTCAACAAGCACGTGATCAAGCACCGCTTCTGCCCGAAGTGCGGCATCCATACCTACGGCGAAGGCACAGCGCCAAATGGCGGTGAAATGGCCGCCGTTAATGCCCGCGTGCTGGAAGACATTGAACTGGACAGTTACCCGGTCCAGCATTACGACGGTCGCAAACTGTAAGGAGCCAAAATGGCACAAGAACTCGTTTTCGACAGCCAGACCCAATCCGCCAAAGACTGGGCATTCTGGCTTTACCTCGGCCACGGCTTGAGCGTGTTCTTCACGCTCGGCGCCGCGTCCTTTATTCCCCTGATCCTCAATTACATCAAACGCGACGACAGCGCCGGCACCTTCGTCCACAGCCACCACGGCTGGATGATCCGATCGTTCTGGTGGTACCTGGTCTGGATCGCTGTCGGCTGGATGCTATTCATCACCATCTTCGGCATCCCTCTCGCATGGATGGTCTGGGTTGGTGCCTGGCTGTGGAAGATTTACCGCCTGATTCGCGGCATCTCGGCCCTCAACAGCAACGTCCCAGTCGGCAATTCATAAGGTGCGCAAGAAGGCCACCAAGTCGGCCTTCTCTGCCGCTGTCAGCTTCGTCTCGAGGATCAGGTTGAAGAATTCCACCGTATCCTCGAGTGTCAGCAGCCGCCCATCATGCAGATAGGGCGGCGACTCCTTGATGCCCCTTAGCGGGAAAGTCTTGATCGGGCCATCGCCCACCATCATCGCGCCCTTCACTTCATGCGGCTTGAAGAAGCGTTCCGTGTGCAGGTTGTGCATCATGTTGTCGCTGAAGTGCGGCGGCGTATGGCAGGTGACGCATTGGGCCTTGCCGAAGAAGAGCGCCTGGCCGCGCAACTCCTGTTCGTTTGCCTTGCGCGGATCGAGCTTGCCGGTGACACCCAGCTTGGGGGCTGGCGGGAAATCGAGCAATTCCTGGAATTCGGCCATGAAGTGCACCTGGCTGCCGCGCTCCAACACGTTGACGCCCTTCTTGGTCGCGATCACAGGGTCGCCGTCGAAGTAGGCGGCGCGTTGCTCGAACTCGGTGAAGTCTTCGACCGACTTCAATGCGCGCTGCGAGCCGAATAGGCGCTGCAAGTTTACGCCGCGCAGCGATGGCGTATCAATGCGGTGCCGGAATGCCTGCGGCCGCGCGTCGCCTGCCAGGTGGGTCGATGCGTTGGTATGGCCGTTCGCGTGGCAGTCAAAGCAGGTGACGCCGCGGCTTGGCCGCTCCGAGCGCCGGTCTTCGGTCTGGTTGAATTGCTGCTGCGGGAATGGCGTCAGCAGGAGCCGCAAACCCTCCAGCTGCTTCGGGTTCAGGATGCCGTTGAACATCTGGTGAAAGTTATCGATGGTCAGCAGCTTGCCCTTCGATACATCGCCGAGGTCCGGGCGCGTAGTCAGGAAAATTGGCGCGGGAAATTCCGGCAGCAGGTGGTCGGGGAAGTCGAACGCCAGGTCGAAGCGATTCAGGTCGCGCTGTTCCTGCTTCTTGATTTCATCGATGTGAAACTGCGGGAACAGCATGCCGCCTTCGGGGTGATTCGGGTGCGGCAGCGGCAGGAAGCCATGCGGATACAAGCCCTTCTCGCGGATTTCATCCGGACTCATAGCGCCCAACTTGTCCCACGTCGTACCGCGTGGTAGCTTGACCCGGATGCCCTCCTGCACCGGCTTGCCACGGAACATGGTGACGCCGTTCGCGGGGCGATTCGACAAGTCATACCGGCTTTCAAGGAAGGCCGCCTGCTCCCGCACCAGCCCCGCCCGCGCCGCCTTCATCCTTTCGAAAGTAGTCTGGAAATCTTCCTTCGCCACCACGGGCATATAACTGGTTGGCGGCGCCGCAGAAATCAAACACGTAGCGCCACACAGCACGGCGCCTGCTGCAATCTTTAGAATTTGCATGACGGTCTCCCCTGCTTGATGTCCGACCAATTTAAGCAAGTAGGGAGGATCGATCAATACGCGCACGCCATTGTATTGATCTATCGCATAGATAGCTGACTAGCTACATAGTTGCCAATGCGCGCTCGATGTCTGCGATCAGGTCTTCCGGATCTTCAAGGCCGATGTTGAAGCGGACCAGGGTGCCCTTTTCTTTCCAGTTTTTGCGCATCGCGTGGATTCGGTATGGAATGCACAGACTGTGCGCGCCACCCCAGCTGTAGCCAATCCCGAACAGCTTGAGCGAATCGACGAAGCGGTCGGTTTGCCCTTCAGTGTATTTCTCGTCGAATAGCACGGAGAACAGGCCGCCGGCGCCAGTGAAATCGCGCTTCCAGTTTTCGTGGCCGGGGCAGTCCTCGAAGGCGGGGTGCAGGACTTTGCGGATTTCCGGGCGAGCTTTCAACCAACTCGCCACTTTGCGCGCAGAAGCGTCGTGCGTTTCAAAGCGGATTTTCAACGTGGGCAGGTTGCGCAACACAAGGTATGTGTCGTCAGCGCTGACGCCCATCCCGAGGCGCATGTGAGCCATGCTGAGGCGCTCGTGCAACAGCGGGTCGCGCGTGACCAATGCGCCCATCAGCACGTCAGAGCCACCGGACTGGTATTTGGTCAGCGCCTGCATCACGATGTCGACGCCAAGGTCGAAGCCGCGCAGGGCCAGGCCAGCGGACCAGGTGTTGTCGAGTGCGACCAGTACGCCCTTTTGCTTTGCCGCGTCGCAGATGGCGCGCAGGTCGGGGACTTCCATGGAGACCGAGCCGGGGGCTTCGGTCCAGATCAGCCTTGTGTTGGGCTGAATCAGTTCTGCGATGCCGGCGCTGATCATCGGGTCGTACAGGCGTGCGGTGATGCCGAAATCGGCGGTCAGCCATTTGCCGAGGTCGCGGTTGGGGCTGTAGACGTTGTCGGGCAGCAGGACGTCGTCGCCGGATTTCAGCAGTGCGAAGTCGCACATGGCGATGGCGGCGAGGCCGCTCGGGGCTAGCAGGCAGTGAGTGCCGCCTTCGATTTCAGCCAGGCGGGCTTCCAGCGTGAAGGTGGTGGGAGTGCCGTGCAGGCCGTAGGTGTAGGCGTTCTTTTCTTTCCAGTCGCCGGAACGCATGGCGGCGACGTTCTTGAACAGGACGGTGGACGCGTGGTGGATTGCGCTGGGAAAGGCGGCGAAACCTTCGGGCGGCACATAGTCCGTGTGGATGATTTGGGTTTGGAGGTGCTTTTTGGTCATGAAGGCTATTCTAACCAAAACCCGGTAAACCGGGGTCTGACCCCGCGGGTCAGACCCAGGTTTACCGGTTTTACTGCGCCTCGCCCCAAAGGTCGTGCGCGTCGGCGGTAGTGATCTCTACGTCATAGAACTGCCCAACCGCCAGCTTCTTCTTCGGGTCAAACGGACGCTTGACATGAACAACGCCATCAATCTCCGGCGCATCCGCAGCCGAACGGCCAATGGCGCCACTAGGCGTCAGCTCATCAATCAGCACCTTCACGGTCTTGCCAACCTTCGCCTTCAGTCGATTGCGGGAAATCTCTTCCTGCAACAACATCACACGGCCACGGCGCTCCTCGCGCACTTCATCCGGCACAGGGTTCGGCAGTTCATTCGCGGTAGCACCTTCCACTGGCGAATAGGCAAAGCAACCCAGACGATCAATCTGCGCTTCCTTCAGGAAGTCCAGCAGGTACTCGAACTCCGCCTCAGTCTCGCCAGGGAAGCCAGCGATGAAGGTCGAACGAATCACCAGCTCAGGATTCATCTCGCGCCATTTCAGGATTCGTTCCAGGTTTTTCTCGCCGGAAGCCGGGCGCTTCATGCGCTTCAGCACATCAGGATGCGCGTGCTGCAGCGGCACGTCCAGGTAAGGCAGGATATGGCCGTCGCCCATCATCGGGATGATTTCATCCACATGCGGGTATGGATAAACATAGTGCAGGCGCACCCACGCGCCATACTGCTTGGCCAGCTCGCCCAGGGCCTGGGTCAGCTGGGTCATGTGGGTCTTCACCGGACGGCCATTCCAGAAACCGGAACGGAACTTCACGTCCACGCCGTAAGCGGAAGTGTCCTGCGAAATCACCAGCAGTTCCTTCACGCCGGCCTTGAACAGGTTCTCGGCTTCCAGCATCAGTTCAGCGATCGGGCGCGACACCAGGTCGCCGCGCATCGAAGGGATGATGCAGAACGAGCAGCGGTGGTTGCAGCCTTCGGAAATCTTCAGGTAAGCGTAGTGCTTGGGGGTCAGCTTGATGCCCTGCGGGGGCAGCAGGTCGATGAACGGCTCGTGTGGCTTGGGCAGGTGGGTGTGCACCTGCGCCATCACCTCACCCACGGCATGCGGGCCAGTCACGGCCAGCACCTTCGGGTGCACCTTCTGAATGATGTCGTCGCCGTCCTTGTCCTTCTTGGCGCCCAGGCAGCCGGTCACAATGACCTTGCCATTTTCAGCCAGCGCTTCGCCAATGGCGTCCAGCGATTCCTGCACGGCGGCATCGATGAAGCCGCAGGTATTCACGATCACGAGGTCGGCGCCGTCGTAGGACTTGGCGGTTTCGTAGCCTTCAGCGCGAAGCTGGGTCAGGATCTGTTCGGAGTCGACCAGCGCCTTTGGGCAGCCAAGGGAGACAAAACCTACTTTTGGAGCTGGTGCGCCGTCGGCGGGAGTGATGCGGGTGATTTGCTTGGATTGCATGGCAGAAAGCTGATGATGATTCAGGGCAATCCACCATTATAGCAAAAACAGTGCCGTAAAAATGGGGACGTACCCCATTTTTTACGGCCCATTTTTTGCTTACTTTTTATCTGTTGGCGGTGCAGCAAACGGGAAGCTGCCGAAGATATTCTTGCTCTGGTTCTGCATTTGCTCTTGCATTTGCACAAACAGGCTCTTCGACTGGTCGATGTAGTTATTCATCATGCCCTGCATGATAGGCGCTTGCACATTCATAAACTGCGTCCACATTTCGGGGCTGAACGTCTTGCCATCGAAAGTTGCGGCACCCTGCGTAAATTTGCGCTGGATATCGGTAAATGCCTGGATATTCTTTTCCAGGTAAGAGCCCATCATGCCCTGCATTGCATGGCCGTAGAAACGGATGATTTGTGCCAGTACGTCGGTAGAGAACATCGGGACGCCACTCGCTTCCTCTTCCAGGATGATCTGGAGCAGGATGCTGCGGGTCAGGTCTTCATTAGTCTTGGCGTCAACGACGGTAAATTCCTCGGCATCGAGCACGAGTTGTTTCACGTCCGTCAGGGTAATGTAGGAACTGGTCTGGGTATCGTAAAGACGGCGATTTGGGTATTTCTTAATCAAACGTTCAGTACTTTTTTTTGCACTACTCATCGCTGTGTCCCGTTGATAATATTTGCAAGCCCATTATAGGGCGAAAAAAAAGCTTTTGGCACGACAATATTGCATTGCAACTTAACGTTACCAAAAATCAATCAGCCTTAGCCTTAACATAACGTCCAGGTGCTGGCTCGATTGGCTCGTATTTCGCGTTGCCGAGCTTGCTGCGCGCCTTCACGTCCTTGCCGCCATTTGCCGCCAGGAACTCCGACCACTCGCCCCACCAGCTTCCAGGGTGCTCAGTCGCGCCGTTGAACCACTCTTCGTGCGAGGCGGGACGGGCGTCGTTGGTCCAATAGCTGCGCTTCTTCTTGGCGGCCGGGTTGATCACGCCGGCGATGTGGCCCGATGCGCCCAGGATGAACTTGTTCAACTCTGGATTTTTGTTGTTCAGGATCCGGGTCGACAGGTAGGCCGAATTCCACGGAACGATATGGTCTTCGCGTGAGGCATAGATGAAGGCCGGCGCATGGATCTTCGACAAATCGACTTTTTCGCCCGCCACGGTCAGCTTGCCTGGGACTTTCAGGCTGTTTTCCAGGTAAGTGTTGCGCAGGTACCAGCAAAACATCGGGCCCGGCAGGTTGGTCGAGTCTGAATTCCAGTACAGCAGGTCGAACGGCGGCGGCTCGTTGCCCTTCAGGTAGTTCGACTGCACGTAGTTCCACACCAGGTCGTTGGGACGCAGGCTGGAGAAGGTGCTGGCCAGGTCGCGCCCCGGCATCAGACCGCCGGATTTCAGGGTCTGCTCGCGCAGTTGAACCTGTGGCTCGTCGACGAATACGTTCAATACGCCGGTGTCGCTGAAGTCCAGGAAGGTAGTCAGCAGGGTAATGCCGGCCGCCGGCTGTTCGCCGCGCGCCGCCAGCACGGCCAGCGCGGTCGACAGCAAAGTGCCGCCGACGCAGAAGCCCAGTACGTTCAGCTTGTCCTGCTTGGTGATCTCGCGGGCGATGTTGATCGCGTTGATCGCACCTTTTTTGATGTAGTCGTCCCAGGTGGTATTCGCCAGCGACTGGTCCGGGTTGCGCCAGGAGACCAGGAACACGGTATTGCCCTGCTCCACCGCATACCGCACCAGCGAATTCTCCGGCTGCAGGTCCAGGATGTAATACTTGTTGATGCAAGGCGGCACCATCAGCAGCGGGCGCTCGTGTACGGTCTTGGTCAGCGGTGTGTACTGGATCAGCTGGAACAGCTCGTTCTCATACACCACCTGGCCCTCGGTCGTGGCCAGGTTGCGGCCGACTTCGAACGCCTTTTCGTCGGACAGCGAGATATGGCCCTTCTGGATGTCGCCCAGCAGGTTGGCCAGGCCCTTGGTCAGGCTCTCGCCCTTGGTTTCGATCAGTTTCTGGTGCGCTTCCGGGTTCGTAGCCAGGAAGTTGGCCGGCGACATGGCATCGACGACCTGCTGCACCGCGAAGCGGATTTTCTGTTTCTGGTGCGGGGTTGCTTCAACGGCTTCCGCCATTTGCATCAGGAATTTGCTGTTTAGCAGGTATGATGCCGCATTGAACGCGGACACCGGATTGCCCTGCCAGGCTTCGGACGAAAAGCGGCGATCCTTCAGGGCCGGCGCTTTACCGGCCAGGAAGTCCTGCCACAGCGCACCGAACTCGCCCATGTATTCGTTTCGCAGCTGCTCCATCACCTCCGGGCGGACGGTAGCACCTGCATCGCGCAGCAGTGCGGCGCCTGGGACAGCATCCATTTCCGGCATCATCTTGAACCAGGATTGCCATTGGCTGGGATCGCTGATTTGCGCCATCCATGCGTTTGCGAAGGCTTGCGGGTCGGGCATGTTCATTGTTGAGTCCATTCAGAATTTAAAAAGACTACTTATGTTGATTGTTGCTGTTGCCTGGCTCTACGTCACAATACTGATGGCTTTCACGGAACCTACCGTGGTCGCCGGCATGATGACTTTCCTGCTGTATGGCGTGTTGCCATTGGGAATACTATTTTATCTAACAGGCGGCAAACGCCGCAAACGCAAACGGGCAGCCGAAGCCGCCCGTCGCGATGAACCACCTACTCCTTGATCCAGATCAAAGTTGCCTGCCTTCCGGTGACCTTGTCCCTGCGGTAGGAATAGAAGCGGCTGGCGTCGGTGACAGTGCATAAGTCGCCGCCGCTGACATCCGTCACGCCCACCCGCTTCAGCGCCAGCCGCGCCAGCGCGTATATGTCTGCCAAATATTTTCCTGGCTGACCGGGCCGCGCCACGAAGGCCGCGCGCACTGCAGCCTCGCCATCGGCGCCCTCGCCCGCTTTAGCCGCTCCGGCCATGAAAGCGTCCAGCACGTCGTGCCCAACCTCGAATTCCTGCGGGCCAATTGCCGGGCCAAGCCAGGCGATGATCTCGCCCCCGGCAGCGCCGGCTTCTGCCCGCATGGCTTCGACGGTCGCCTCCAGCACGCCACCGGCCAGCCCGCGCCAGCCCGCATGGGCCGCACCGACCACCGTTCCGGCGCGATTGGTGAACAGCACCGGCAGGCAATCCGCCGTCTGGATGGCGCAGACTGCACCGGGCATGGACGCAATGCTGGCATCCGCCTCAGGCACGCTGCCGCGCCCCAGGCGATCTGCCCGCACGACTGCGGCGCCGTGGACCTGAGACAGCCATGCCGGCTCAGTCGGCAAGCGCCCGCGCAAAATTGCCCGGTTGAAGGCGACATTCGACGGGTCGTCGCCAACGTGAACGCCCAGGTTCAGGCCGCCGCCGGTCGTGGCAATGGGCTGCGGCCCCGGTCCGTAGGGCTCCGGGCTCACGCCGCCGCGCCGCGTGGTACAGACAAAACCGATATTGGCCGGTGCGCCGAGCCAGTCTGGCACCAGCCATTGCGCCCCTTGAAAAGATTGCTGCATTTATTCGTCGTCGAATTCGTCGTCGTAGATATCGTAGTCTTCATATTCGCCGTGCGTCGCAGCGGCGGCAGACAGGACGGACTCATCCGGCTCCTCAATGCCCGCGCGCTCCATCAGCTCCTTGAAGTCGTCGGCCAGCGGCACCAGCCATTCCATCTGTTCGCCGGTCGCAGGGTGCACCAGGCCCAGGCGGCGCGCCTGCAATGCCTGGCGCGGGAACACGCTGGCCATGTGCTGCTTTCCGTAGACCTGGTCGCCGATCAGCGAGAAGCCCAGATGCGCCATGTGCACGCGGATCTGGTGGGTGCGGCCGGTCTCCAGGCGGCACTGCACCAGCGACACCGGACGGCCATCCAGCACGCCTTCGGCCAGGCGCTGGTAATGGGTAATTGCAGGCTTGGAACCCATGCTGGTCGACACCGCCATTTTCACGCGATCCTTCTGGTCGCGGCCCATGGAGGCATCGATGGTACCGCTCATGCGCGGGGTGCCCCACACGATGCACCAGTAAACACGCTTCACGGTACGGGCTTGCAGCTGGCGCACCAGGTCGGTCTGGGTCGGCAGGTCCTTGCCCACCACCATCAGGCCGCTGGTGTCCTTGTCCAGGCGGTGCACGATGCCGGCGCGCGGCACGCCGCCCAGTTGCGGCCAGCGGAACAGCAGGCCGTTCAGCATGGTGCCGGACCAGTTGCCGGCGCCAGGGTGAACCACCAGGCCTGCCGGTTTATTAATCACCAGCAGGTTGTCGTCTTCATAAACGATATCCAGCGGCACATCTTCCGGGGTGAACGCTACGTCTTCCGGCGCCGGCTGGGGAATCACCAGGATTTTTTCGTCGCCATACACGGTGGCGCGGACTTTGGCCGGCTTGCCATCGACAGTAACATGGCCTTCTTCGATCCAGGATTGCAGGCGGCCGCGCGAAAACTGGGGCACCATGCGTGCCACCACCTTGTCCAGGCGCTCGCCGCAGTCGGACTTGCTCAGTTGGAGCTCGATCGGCGCGAGGGGATCGGCCGTTAAATCACCTTCAAAATCGGCGTCAAAATCATTATCAGGCACTTGTTCTGCCGAATTCATCTCAGGTTTCAATATCACAGCATTCCCATCGGCTATAATCAGCCAAGTTTAGTATTTTGGTTAACGATTCCTTGCACATCAACATGCAAAAAAAATTATCAGTAGTTGCAGCAACAGTCGTACTGTTTAGTTTGTCAGCTTGTGGCCTGTTACCAGAACGTGCGGACGAGACTCGAGGCTGGTCCGCAACGAAATTATACTCGGAGGCCAAGGATGAACAGGCTAGCGGCAACTATGAACGTGCCGTCCAGCTCTTCGAACGCCTCGAATCCAGCTACCCGTTCGGTACGTATGCGCAACAGGCGCAGATGGAAATCGCTTATTCCCACTACAAGGCACAAGACCAGGCACAAGCCCTGGCAGCCGTAGAGCGCTTCATCAAGCTGCACCCGAACCACCCGAACGTTGATTACATGTACTACCTGCGTGGCCTGGTGAACTTCAACGATTCGATCGGCCTGCTGAACTTCCTGTACGAGCAGGACCCGGCCGAACGCGACCCGAAAGCAACCCGCGAAGCGTTCGCCGCTTTCAAGGCACTGGTCGAAAAGTTTCCTGACAGCAAATACACGCCTGACGCGATCGATCGCATGAAGTACCTGATCAACGCGATGGCGAAGTATGAAGTCTACGTGGCGCGTTATTACTACCGTCGTGGCGCCTACCTGGCAGCGATCAACCGGGCCCAGGGCGTGCTGACCGATTACGCCGATTCGCCATCCATCGAAGAAGCGCTGGCCATCATGTACCGCGGCTACGACAAGATGGGTAACGTGACCCTGCGCGACGATACCAAGCGCGTCTTCGTGAAGAACTTCCCAGACAGCAAGATGCTGGAAGACGACGGCTCCAAGAAGAAGGCCTGGTACAACATCTGGTAATACTTCAAGCGCCTGCCCCGCCGGGCAGGCGCTTTGCCATCATGCTGCGATCTTGCGGCGGAATACCCAGGTAGTATCGTTCGAGGCGTCGGCTTCGAATTTGTAGCCATCCACATCGAACTTCTTCAGTTTTACCGGGTCGGTGATGTTATTCACCGCCGCATAACGTGCCAGCATGCCGCGCGCGCGTTTGGCGAAGAAGGAAATGATCTTGTATTTGCCGCCCTTCCAGTCCTCGAATACTGGCGTAATCACCGGCATATTCAGCTTCTTTGGCTTGACCGACTTGAAATACTCGTCCGAAGCCAGGTTGACCAGGACCGGCGAGCCTTCCTTGTTCAGCGCCTCGGTAATCATGTCGCCCCAGAATTCGTAAAGATTCTTGCCGCGCGGGTTTTGCAGGCGGGTGCCCATTTCCAGGCGGTGCGGGTGGATCAGGTCCAATGGCTTCAGCATGCCGTACAGGCCGGACAGGATGCGGATGCGCGACTGGGTGTAATCGAGCTGCCTGGCCGACATGGAGCGCGCATCAAGGCCGTCATAGACGTCGCCGTTGAAGGTCATCACTGCCTGGCGCGCCTCGCTGGTATCTTTGGTCCACGATGCGTAGCGCGCCACGTTCAGGGTCGACAAGGCGTCGGACAGGTCCATCAGCTCACCCAGTTCATTTGGCGAAAAACCGCGCAGGCGCTCGATCAGCTGCTCCGAATGATCGAGGAACGCAGGCTGCGTTGCGAGTTTGGTGGTTGGCGGGGTTTCCAGGTCAAGACTTTTTGCAGGCGACAGCACAATCAGCATAAGATTCAAAATTCAAAACGAAAAACTTCGACATGATACCTGTTCCACCGCATATTTCACCTAAGCGCATCGTCATCGACACCAATGTCTGCCTCGACCTGTTCGTTTTCCAGGACCCGCGCTGGGCATCCCTGCTGGCGGCGATCGAAAGCGGAGCGGTGGAAGCGATCACCCGCGCCGACTGCCGGGCCGAATACCTGTTCGTCCTGAACTACCCTCACCTGCCGCTCGATGAAAGCACGCGCCCATTGAGCGCGGCCCGCTTCGACCAATACATCAAGGTGGTGCAGCCGCCGGAATCGGGCGCGCGACTGCCGGTATGCACCGACCGCGACGACCAAAAGTTCCTGGAATTGGCGCGCGACGCCCAGGCTGACATTTTGATCACCAAGGACAAGGCCTTGCTCAAGCTGGCCAAGCGCCTGGCCAAAGCCGGCATGTTCAAAGTCATGCAGCCGGAAAAATGGAGCCTGGAAGCTTGACTTTCTAGATTTACCCTCGGGGCAACACTTGTTTTAATCGGCTGCGCTAGAATGGAAAAAATGTCCTTTTCCTAAGCACGATGAAACAACTGACTTCCCGTTTGCCCCACGTCGGTACCACCATCTTCTCGCGCATGTCGGCCTTGGCCGGCCAGTACGGCGCAGTTAACCTGGGCCAGGGCTTCCCTGATTTCGCCTGCGATCCGAAGCTGGTCGACATGGTCACCGTTGCCATGCGCGAGGGTTATAACCAATACCCAACCGGCGTCGGCGCTCTCGAACTGCGCCAGGCCATCGTCGACAAGATCAGCCGCATCTACGGCCACCATTACGACGTCAACACCGAAATCACTGTCACCCCCGGCGCAACCGAAGCGCTGACGACGGCCATCCTGTGCAGTGTGCATCCCGGCGACGAAGTAATCGTGATCGAACCGGCCTATGACAGCTACCTCCCGGCCATCGAACTGGCCGGCGGCGTACCTGTGCTGGTGCAGATGGAAGTCGCACCGCACGGCGGCTTCAGCGTGCCGTGGGCGCGTGTGGACGCGGCCGTATCGGAGCGCACTCGGATGATCATCATCAACACGCCACACAATCCAACCGGCAGCGTGCTGCGCACGGCAGACATGGAAGCGCTGCGCGCAATCGTGCGCGACACCGACATCCTGATCCTGTCCGACGAAGTTTATGAGCACATGGTCTACGACGGCCAGCAGCATGAGTCCATGTGCCGCTATCCGGACCTGGCCGAGCGCTCCTTCGTTGTTTCGAGCTTTGGCAAGACTTATCACGTAACGGGCTGGAAAGTCGGCTATGTCGCCGCACCGGCGATGATGTCGCTGGAATTCCGCAAAGTCCACCAATACAACGTGTTCTCCGTGAACACGCCAATGCAGCACGGGATCGCCAGCTACATGGCCGACCCCTCGCCATATGCAGGCCTACCCGCCTTCTACCAGCGCAAGCGCGACCTGTTCCGCAAAGGCCTGGAGGGCAGCCGTTTCGAATTGCTGCCGGCAGATGGCACCTACTTCCAATGCGTACGCTATGACCGCATTTCTTCGCACTCGGAAGCGGAATTCGCGGAATGGCTGACCAGCGAGATCAAGGTTGCCGCTATCCCGGTATCGGCGTTCTACCGCAACGGCAAGGATTCGGGCATTGTGCGCTTCTGCTTTGCCAAGAAAGACGAGACGCTGGCGCTCGCACTGGAGCGACTGGCGCGCGTGTAACACGAAGGGACCCATCATGAACCAGTACCTCAACGGCTTGCAGGACCTTGGCATGGAAGGCGGATCGCGGCTTGAACCGCCGCCGTCCGTCCTGCATGAACTCAACCTCGCCAACAAGCGCCTGGAAAAGCTGCTGGGGGATTTGCGCAACGAACGCAATGCGGATGCCGACTTGCGCAACATCGCGCGCGAGGTGGTGCGCGCGGTCGAACTGAATCCGGAGATCGCGCTGGCCTGCCTGTTCCTGAACCAGATCGCCGGCACCTATGCGGTGCGCCATTGCATCGAGACCGCCATCGTGGTGATCCTGGTGGCGCGCGGCCTCGGCAAGGCATCCGACGAAGTGATTTCATTGACGGCAGCGGCGCTGACCATGAATGTCGGCATGCTGCGCCATCACGACAACTTCCAGTGCAAGACAGGCTCGCTGAATAGCGAGGAAATGGCAATCGTGCGCCGCCATCCCGAGGACAGCGCGGAAATGCTGAAGTACGCTGGCATCGAGGACGATGAGTGGATTTCCTGCGTCCTGATGCACCATGAGAACGACGACGGCAGCGGCTACCCGGCCGGCATGACGCGCGAACAGATCACGCACAACGCACGCTTGCTAAGCCTGGCCGATCGCTATTGCGCCCGAGTCTCGGCACGTAACTACCGCTGTTCGATGCTTCCCGACGAGGCGCTCGAAAAACTCCTGCACGACCCTTTGCATCCAGCTGATCCCGCCCTGCAGGAACAATTCCACCGCCAGGTCGGCAAGTACCCGCCCGGCGTGCTGGTGCGCCTCGCAAACGGCGAGTTGGGCGTCGTGACCGCGCGTGACAGCGGCGATGGCGTGCTGGAGGTCCACTGCATGCGCGACGGAGCGGGCAAGCCCCTGCCAACCTCCATGCACCGCCGCACCGACCAGCCGGAATGCTCGATCGTCGAGGCGCTGACCGAGGACCAGGCAGACCTGCGCTTCAGCATGAAGCAGATCTGGGGCGCGCAGGCAGCGCTATAGTTTGAATATGACCCGGCCAGATCTGGATACCGAATTTTTGAAGCTGGAAGACTTCCTTGTTGCCGATGACAAGTCCGCAATTGCCGATCAATTGGGTTCGCTTGCTCTCAACGGCCATGAGTTCCAATACTCGGAAATTGCGGAACTCTACGAAGGCGGAAATGACCGCATCGTCCCAAGACTTGACCTGGCCTTCGAGTGGTATCGGAAAAGCGCTTATGAAGCGAACGAAGGCACAGGGTTCTTTGGCTTAGCGCGGTTTTACTTCAACGGACTGCACGTCGACAAGGACAGGGCTCATTCCCTGGAGCTGTTCCACCGGGCATACGAACTCGGCTCAACCGAAGCAGGTGTGGTGCTTGGATACTGTTATCTAGTCGGCTCCGGAACCTCCAAAAACCTGGAACGGGCGGAAGAATTTTCCCTGGCCGCAGTACGCGATGGATACCCCGTCGCGAGTTATTTCCTTGCGAAAGTTCAGTACGCCCGCAGGCATTACTTCAAAGCATTGAAGTCATGGTGGCAGTGCATTTCTGATACCAGGCGATTGACCATTCAATCGCCCTCCCACAGAAACCTGTACCTGCTGCACGGCGCCTGGAAATTGTAAGTCCCGGCCGACAATGGGGTTAATTGTGAAATTGAAATCTGGTGCACGCGCACTATTCGCTTGCTTCGCTTTGGCACTTGCCGTTACCGCCTTCGTTATTTGGGCGAAGACAGAGTACGGCCAGCCAGCGGCTGTATCCGTGGCCAAGGACTTTTTATCCAGGATGCAGCGTGGTGATTTGGAAAGCGCTTTTGAGTTGACAACCAAGAGCGGCTATGTCGGAAGGACCCCTGCCGATCTGTACGCGTTCGCCCAGCGCCACACCTGCATGAGCGGCCAGCTTGTCTGGACCGCCCCGCCCCAGACCAATGGAAACCGGTTGCGGCGGCTCCTTCGGGGGCAAAACGTCGACATGGACGAAGTGCACGTAGAGTTTCAGGGCGCTTGTTTACTGAGCGTCAGGCTGCGTCGAACTTCGGACAACAACTGGCGGGTCTACTACTTTGCCAGCCATGCCGGATAGCCAGCCTGTTCTAGTTCAGCTGCTGCAACCGGCGTTCGACAAAGGCCTGTAATTCCGGCGCCAGGCGGCCGCTCTCGGCGGCGCGCTGGAACGCGGCTTTTCCTTCGGCGTTGCGCTTCTCGCCTTGCAGCGAGATGCCCAATCCCATCCACCATATGGCGTTGTCTGGCTGCAGTCGTACTGCCGCCTGGTAGTGCTCGATCGCATCGTTGTGGCGGTTTGCGCGTTGCAGGATGCCGGCGATCATTGCGCGATATTCTGCGTTCGACTCTGCGTATGGCAGGCTGCGTTGCAGCGTATCCAGTGCGTTGCCGCCGTGTTCGAGCTGCAGGCGTGCGAGCAACATCGCCATGGCCGACTGTTCCGGATTCAACGCCAGGGCGTGCCGCAAATGGCGCATTGCATCGCTTGGCTGGCCAGTTTCGACCAGCACGCCGACCAGCGTCTCGCGCGCAGCCAGGTAGCGCTGGTCCATGTCGAGCGCCGCCTCCAGGTCCACAATTGCTTCTGCAACGCGCCCGCGCGCGAGCTTGTCCTGAGCACGCCGGAACAAGGCCGTGGCAGATGCCTGTGCGCCTGTCTCCTGCGATGCTGGTGTCACCGCACCGCCAGGATTGACTGCGGCGCGCAGCGGCAAGGCGCCCGCCGCCCTTTCAGCGCCGTCTTTCGTCCGGGCCGGAGCCTTGGTGCCAGGACTGCCGGCTGCGCGCTTTTCCGGGGCCGTGCCAGTTGCCTTGGCAGGCTCTGATCCAACCGCCGCCACGACATCCGCTGCGACTTGCGCTGCAGGCGGCGGCGCCACCGCCGCCGCCGGATTCTGGGACGGCAGTTGCAAACCATCGACCATCTGTTCCGGCGGTGTCACCTGCGGTTTCTCCGCAACTTGCGCCTGCCGGATAACGCCCGACGCCGGCGTGCTGGCCGCGTCCACAGGCGCACTGCGCAGGTAACGCCAGCCGGCAAACCCGGCCAGGCCCGCGACCGCAAGCAGTCCCGCAACCGCCAGCACGGCAATGCGGTTGCGTGAGGTCTCGTACCGAACCGCCTGCACGGAATTCGAAAGGCCACTCCCTTGCGGGGCGCTGCCCCTGGCGTCCAGGTCCTGCAGCATTTTGTTGATCAGGCTCATAAGCTCAAACGATAAGACAGCAATGCGCCCGCAGCAGCCAGCGCCGCCAAGGCAAGCCCCGTGGCGAGCCATGGCCATTGGCGCTGGTTCGCCACTGCGGTATCCCTGGCGGCCAGCCTGACGTGGTGCGTGTCGATGCGCTGGCGGCCTTCGCCATAAGCGACCAGCATGGCCTTGTGCGCAATAATGTTGACCAGGCGCGGAATGCCACGGCTGGCAGCGAACAGCTTGCGCACCGCGCCTTTACTAAAGAGGCGTGCTCCGGTAAAACCCGCCACCCGCAGCCGGTGTGCCAGGTAGTACTCCATGTCGTCGCGCGTCAGGCCGCCGAGGTCGTGCTGGAACGTGATGCGCTGCGCCAGCTGGCGGATCGACTGCGCCTGCAGGTGCTCGTTGAGTTCCGGCTGGCCGAACAGCACGATCTGCAGCAGCTTGCGCTTTTCCGTTTCCAGGTTGGTCAGCAGGCGCAGCGCTTCCAGGCTTTCGCGTGGAATGGTCTGCGCCTCGTCGACGCACAGCACAACGCGCTTGCCTTGCGCCGCCAGTTCCAGCAAACGCGCGGTGAGCGACTTCAATAACTGGTGCTGGTCGACGTCGCTTGCCAGCGGCAACTCCAATTCGTCTGCCAGGGCCAGCATCAGGGTGCGCGGCTCAAGCAGCGGGTTGGGCAGGTAGGCCGTGACGAAATCATCGCCCAGCGTCTTCATGAACGTCCGGCACAGCAGGGTCTTCCCGGTGCCGACTTCGCCCGTGATCTTGATGAATCCTTCGCCGCTGCGCGCGGCAACGAGCAAGGTGTTCAGCGCTTCCTGCGAGTGCGGGCTCTTGAAGAAAAAGCTGGTGTCCGGCGTAATGCCGAACGGCGCCTCGCGCAAGCCGAAGTGGCTCTCGTACATGATCAGCGGCGCCCCGTCGTTTGCTTCGGATCCAGAAGCTCGATGCGGCGGCTGCTTTCCATCAGGTCCTGGCTCCAGTCGCTGGCAGTGTCGACAATGGTGGGCTTGATCAGGACCACCAGCTCGCGCTTCTGGATGGTGTCGGCAGTGCTGCGGAACAGGCTGCCGAACCCGGGAATGCGGCCGACCACCGGGATCTGCGAGCGGTCGGCACTGGTGGACTGGCGCATCAGGCCGCCGATCGCCACCACGCTGCCGTTCTCGCCGCGCACCATGCTGTCCATTTCCGACGTGGCCGATGCCGCCAGCGGCAAGTTCAGGCTGCCGGCATTGCCCAGGTTGATACTCTTGTTCACTGTCGAGACCTGGCTCACCGACGGGTGCACGTGCAGGATGATGTTGCCTTTTTCATCGATCTGTGGCGTCACGTCCAGCACTACGCCGGAGAAGAATGGCTGCAGCGTGACGTTCGGCGATACCGTGCCATTGCCGGTCGCATTGGTATTGGTGGTGGTGCTGACCCCGGTGACGAAGAATTCGTCGGTGCCGATCTTCAGCACGGCCTTCTGGTTGTTCAGGGTGGCGATACGCGGACTCGACAGCACATGCACCGTGCCTTGCGACTCAAGGAAGGAAATCAGCGCGGCGAAATTGGAGTTCTGGAACGCCAGCCCGAACAGCGTGCCGGGCGCATTGGTCGCTGCTGCCAACGCGCTGCCAGGCGTGCCCAGCAAGCCACCCGGCTGGCCCATCAAGGAAGTGGCGCCATTGATGCGCGGGGCCAGCGCCGTGCCGGGGCCGACCATGCCGGCAGAAATGCGCGAGCCAAAGGCAGCCCAGTTGATGCCGGACTGCGCCTGTTCGCTCAGCTCCACTTCCAGGATTTTTGCCTCCAGGATCACCTGGCGGGCCACCGCCAGCTGGGTGGCTTTCAGGTAGCGGTCGACGTTGCGCAAGTCTTCCGGCATGCCCCGGATCACTACCAGGCCCGATTGCGGGCTGATGACGACGGCGCGCCCATCCTTGCCGGCGCCGACAATCGCTTCCAGCGACAGCTTCAGCTCTGCCCAGAAATCGGACTCCGAGCGCGTGGTGACGTTGGCCGCTTCATCGAGCACATTGGCATTGGGCGAATTCGGGTCGCCGTTATTGCTGTTGCGGTTCTGGCGATTGTTATTGCCGGCGTCGCCGTTATTGTTGTTGTTATTGTTGTTGCCGGCATTCTGCACCGAGGTCGACGTCACGCGCAGGTTCGACGAGCCGCGGCGCGACCCGGTCAGGTAATTGACCTGGAACATGCGGCTTTGCATGGTCAGCGGCTTGATCGTGATGCGCGTGCCCTCGATCCGGTAGTCGTAGCCATACATCTCGCGCACAGCCTCCAGTGCCTCCGCGATCGTCACGTCCTTCAGGTTGGCGGTGATGTTGCCGCTGACTTCCGGGTGCACCAGCATGTTGTAGCGCGTGCCGGCCACCAGCGAATTGAAGAACTGGTTCGCCGGCACGTCGTTGAAGGCGACATTGAAGCGTTCCTCGAGCACCGGACGCGCCTTGGGCAGCTGCCCTGCCAGCTGTTCGGCCGACGGCAGCAAGGCGTCGGACACCTGGCGCGGCACCGGCGCCGCAGCCGCCGACTGCGCAGCGGCTTTCACTTCGTTGCTGATGTTGCTGTAGGTATCGCGCATCGGCGTTTGCGTGCACGCCGCCAGCATCGCGAAGGCGCCGCTGCCCACCGCCAGCCGGCAAAATTGTGAAGCTTTCGAGATGCTTGTTTTCTCTGTCATGGCAGTCGCGCCTTATCCTGTCCCGATGATACCAATTTCAATACTTGTTTTTGCTTCCCGCGTTGCAGGACTACGGCACTCTCGCGCACCTCAACCAGAACGGCGCCGCCCACCTTCCCTCCCAGCGGGACAATCGCGCCGTCGATCACCGCCAGCCTGCGCCCGCCTGGGCGGCGCGCCACCAGCACCGACTGCAACTGCGGACCCGCTGCCGCCACCGCCACGGCCGGACCGCTGCGCTCGCCTTGCGGCGCCAGCACTTCGGGCGGCGGCCGGGTCGGATCGGGCAGCGCGTTTTGCGCCAGTACCGGCGTTGCGGCAATGACCGCCAGGGCGGCCAGGATCTTTCTCATAGCTGCACCCAAGTTTCGTCGAGGCTCAATGTGTACACCGTCAATGTCAGGCTGGTTTCAGGGTGCTTGATGACGCTCAGGCGCGCGCTGCCCCATATCAGGCGCGGTGAAACCTTTTCCAGCGCCGCCATATAGTTCAACAGGTCGGCATAGCTGCCCTGCACCACCAGTTCGACTCCGTGGCGGTACAGGATCGCCGGCGCCTGGCTGGACGGCTGCGGCGCGGCGCCCGAGGCAGGCGGGCCTGCCGGTTCGAATTGGCCATCGCGCAGGCCGCTGGCCGGCAAGGTCTTCATGCCCACCACTTTCAGCCCCGGATGCCCGGCCAGCATGTGCTGCAGCATCGGGACAATGCGTTGCGGCTGCACCATGCCCTGCTTGCGATTCAGCAAGTCGTCGCTGGTCGCGCGCGTCTCCTGCTGCACCGCTGCCAGGCGGCGCCGCATGGTAGCGTTCGGGTCTGACGCATAGGCCTTGAGCGTGGCAGCAATTTCTTTATCCAACGTGTCGGTTTGCGACTGGCCCTGCTGGATGGCGGCACGCAGGGACTGGCGTTCCGCCAGCAAGGGGCCCAATTTGCCGAACCATGCCACGGCTGCGATCAGCAGGATTCCCGCTGCGAACAGCGCCGCACGCTGCGGCAGCGGCAAGCCGTCGATGCGCTGTTCCAGTTTCAGCAGCGCGGCCTTCATGGCGCCCCCCCGCCTGGCACGGCAGCTGTACTGCGCAACCGAAATTCGAGAAAACGCGCCTGCGGCGCTTCGACCGGCGCGGCTGCTGCCGCCAGCGCACTAGCCGCCCCGCCTGCTACTGCGGGCAGCGCACTAAGCGGCACCTGCCCTGCCGCTGCGGCGACTGGCGGCTGTAGCGCCGCGGGTCCCATTTCCAGGGTCTGGAAAGACTTGCCGCGCAAGACAGGTTCGCTGCCAAGGCGCGACAAGTAAGCTGGCACCAGTGCCGCCTGCAGCACCCTGCCCTGCATGCTCACGTCGCGCCGCTCGCCTTCTACCGCCACTTCCGTCAGCCACAAGCCGCTGACGCTCTGGCGTGCCAGCGCGCGGAAATATTCCGAGAAGCCCTGCGCGCCTTCGCCTTCGGCCTGGCGCAGCATCTGCATTGCCTGCTGCAGCGATTTGAGCCGTGCTTCCTTGCTTTCAAGTTCCGACTTCAGCAAAGGATCGCTGGGACGCGGGGCGAATTCCGCAGCCACCGCCTGCACACGGGCCTGCCGCTCCTTCAAGCTGGCCCCTTGCAGCGACGCCTGGTTGCGCAGGGGCTGCATTTGCCGGTCCGCGAACACTGTGATCGCGATGGTGCCTGCCCCCATGGCCAGCAGCGCGATCGCCATGCCGCGCGCAGCGAGGCTGTGGCGCTGCCGCATGAAGATCGGGTTGAACAGGTTGATCTGCTGGCTCATGGCGCGATCACTTCCTGACGCAAGGCTGCGCCGAGGGCGAAGAAATAATGTGCCTGCCGCGCGCTATCCTGCAATTCAGGCACGGCTGACAGGTCGATGACTTCCGCCAGGTTGCATTGCACCACAGGCATGTACATATTCGACGACAGGTAATTCAGCAGCGACTCGCCGCAGCCGGGGGCCAGGGCCATCCGGGAAATGGAAACAAAGCCGAACTGCCGCTCGAAGTGGTCCAGTGAACGCTGGATTTCAAGCATCAGGCGGTCCAGCGCTGCATGCCGGCGGTCGGCATCGCCCTCGTCCAGCAGGGCCGGCGTGACATCGATGCGGCGCGCCAGGTAAAGCTCGCCCTGGTAGGTAACGGTCAGCAGGCCACCGTGTGCGCCGATCGACAGCATAGCCAGCCCGCGCCCATCCTCTTCCAGCAAAGCCGAAACGTTGCGCTGCGCGGTCTCGGGGATGTCGATCACTTCCAGGTTGATGCCGGCGCCAAAGAACAGTTCCTGGCGCTGGCGGATAATGCTGTTGCGCGCCGCCACCACGAACATGCTCGGGGTGCGGCCGCTGGCCCGCTCGACCGGAATTGCCATCACGTCGAAAGTCGCATCGTCGACATGGAAGTCCAGCATGTCCTTCATGCGCCAGCGCACTGCTGTTTTCAGTTCATCCTGGGGAACGTTGGGGGCCTCAAGCGTCAACAGCTGGTAATCGCTCGGCTCGAGCAGCGTACTGCAGCGGAAGCGCTCGGCATTGCGCGAGCGCGCGGCACGCGCCAAGGCGTCTTGCGCGCCCTGGCCTTCCAATCCCGCCCCCACGCAACCAAGCACGACGGGCGTGCCGGCGCCGTGCCGGCGTATCGTTGTCAAAGCCATGCCCTGGGGCATAGGCGCAAACACCAGCCAGGCGTCTTTTTCCTTTTTAGCTTTCGAAAAGAATCGCATTCGCCCCGTCTTCAATCTTTTAATTGAAGAAACAAACGTAATTGTTTGATTAATATGCCATATTTTGCCATTGTTCAGCCCCGGTGTCAGTACAATTCCCTTATATAGGTGACAGGTGTGTTGCGATAAATGCCAAATGTCGCCCTGCCCACCGTGCTGGGCAGCCATTCCGGCGCGAGCACTGGATCGAAGTAGTAATCCGTCGTGCCGTTGTTCCCGGCGCCCGGAGCCTTCAGCAGGAAGCGCGCCTGGCCGCTGCTGATCGAGCGCAGCGCAGTCGACGTCGCGCCCAGCACTGTTTTGCAGCTGGTGCCGGCCAGCAGGTTCTTCTTGCAGTTGGTGAATTTCAGCAAGGCGGGATTGACCACGTCGGCCATCGAATCGCCGGCGCTGGTGGCCCAGCGCGTGCCGTTCCAGTATTGCACGCGCGCGTTGACCGGCTGGTACTGCAGCTCGGAGCCAAACAGGTTAGGCAACTGCAGGCGCGCGTTGGCCACGACCACCTGGCCCTCGACCAGCTCGCGTGCCGCATTGTAGCCGTACAGCGAGCTGACGCCGTCGGCGTCGGTGGCGCGCACGTAGACCAGCACCGGCGCCTGGCGTCCGGCGTTTGCCGTGCCGGTGATCGAATACGGGTTGGCCAGCTTGTAGTCCAGCGACAGCGACAAGGTCCCGTCGTCGTTGTCGAAATCGAGGTCGCCGCTGTCTTTCACCATCGCCGCTTTCTTGTCGCGCCGCAGCGAATTGTCGGGCGCGCTGGCGCCGAAGACCAGGGCTGGGCACACGCCCCCGCTGGGCGGCGCCAGGGTCTGGTTGCCCGCACCGCACATGTACAGGGCCTTGGAGAACGCACCGCGGTAATTTTTCAGCAGGTTGCCATCCACGTCGTGCGCCGTTACCGTGGTGGCAAACGGCAGTCCCGAATACACCATGCCGCTGGTGGCGGAGCACGGCACGTCGGCCGGGCAAGGCAGGATGGGTCCCAGCGCATCCGGCGCTTCAAGTTTGGTATTGAAGTGATCGGGCACGAAACGCCCGATATTGGTGGTGGCCGGATTGATGCCGCCGCTGCCAAGGTAGTCGTTGCCGGCCAGGGTCGCCTTCACGGTGACGATCCCCACTTCAGGATAATTGAAGGTGCCGCTCGAGCGGCCAAGCGAGAATGGATTGAGGCTGCCCTCGAGCGCCGGCCGCGCCACCATGTCGGCAAAGCTCAGCCCGTCGCTTGGGTTCGGATCGAAATCCACGCTGCGTGGAGACAGCTCGTTGCCGAAGTTCTGCGCGAAGTACTTGGTGCCGCTGGTCTTGTCGCGGGTGCGCACGCCCACCCGTATCGTGAACGGCTCGCCGGCAGCGGCGAACCTGGCGCCGGTGGCACTGCTGGCACCAGGATTGTCGGTGCGTGTCCCGTCCGCAGCAGTCTTGAAGACTTCCATCTCCAGCATATAGGGTCGCATGACCACCGGCCCGCTGGCCCCGGTCTTGCCGGTGGAATCCTGCATGAACAGCTTGATGCGCCCGACATCAAAGTAATTGAACGTCAGCGGGCTGCTTATGCTCGCCTGGTTGGCATCGACCACCAGGGCGCGATAGGCCGACCATTGCGTTCCGCTCGGTGTCGCGCTGTTCTCCGCGCATTTCGGCAGCAGCGAGGCACGGTCGGGGAAGGAAGCGAATTCCGAAGATGCCTTGGCCGGGTTCTGGCAAGACATGCCAAAGCGCATCGACACTGTGGTCGGCAAGGTAGTACTGGGCGCCGTTGGCACGCCGGAAGAATTCACCAGCGTGATATACACGGGGATGTCGTCGCCGGCGACCACGCTCTTCCAGTCGATGAACAGGCACTGGCCAGTACTGCCAAATGCCACGCCCTTGGTGCATTTCGATTGCGTAAACACATAAGGCGCCACATCCACCGATGCGGTGTCGGTGGCGCTGTTGTTCGACATCTGGTTGTCGAATTCGCTGCCGCTGACGGTGACAGTGTTGCTGAGCGAATTGGTCACGGCGTTGACCATGACGGTCAGCTGCAGTGGCGGCGCGCTGGCGCCGACGTCCAGCGGCGTGTTGTAGTTGCAGGTGACTTTCTGGCCTGACTGGGCGCAGGTCCAGCCGTCGCCGCCCGCATACACCAGGCTTACTTGCGGCGGCAGGGTGTCGACCACCTGCACGGTGCCCGGTTCCGCCGCTGGCCCGTAATTGGTCACGTTCACCGTGTACACCATGGTTTGGCCGAGCGTCGGCGCCTGGTCGCGGGAAATGGTGATGCCAAGGTCGGTCACCGGCGTATTCGGCACCGCGATGACTTCCGCACTCAGCAGCACCAGGTCCTGGTCCGAGCGGTACACCGTAGTGGCGCTGGTCTGGCCGGCCTGGATCACCGGACTGCTGACCGTGTACGAATCGTAGTCAATGCCATAGGAAGCCGAATCGGTGCCGGCAATGGTGCTGACCGAGTTGAACTGGTTGCCGGGCGGATTGACGCTATTCGACATCGAATAGCCGTTAAAGGTCAGGTACTCACCGTTTGAGGTGCTGCTCAGCGTGGCATCGCCTTCCCAGGTGATGTGCGCAACGCGCCCGGTCTGGGTCGTCAGCGGCGGAATCTTGAAGTTCGACAGCGACAGGCTCACGCTGCTGTACTGGATATACTGGAAGCCCTCATAAATATTCAGCACGCGGAACGTTTCGCTCGGCATCGAATAGACCACCACCATCGCCCAGCCGCCGACCACGGCCTGCACATCGCACCACTTCGACGAATTGTTGATGGTCAGGCCAGAGAACGTATATTTGGCATTGCGTTTGGCGGTGACCTCGGCCGTGACGTCGTAGGCGCCGCTGAAAAAATCATAGCCCACCGTCGCACTCTTGTACTGGCGCGAAGCGGGCGCAGTAATCGCCTTGCCTTCGAATACCACGCTATAGTCGGTTGTGGTGCCGGAAGCAGCCCAGTAAAGCTGGGCGCTGAGGATCTTGGCAGTCGCTGGAATCCCGCTCAGGGTGACGTCAGTGGTTTCGGTGGCCGTGTAAATGCTGCAAGGATTGGTGGTGTTGGACGCCTTGCGCAGCGTCCTTTCCGCGCCGACGAAATTGACGTTGCCGGCAAAGCTCTTGAACAGGGAGATGGTGGTGTCCGCATGCACAGGCGCCACCAGCGCCATCCAGATGGAGGCGGCCAGCAGCAAGCGGCATAGGCGCAACAGCTTATTCACGTCTTCAATCTCCGAAATCGACCTGGATGACCCGCTGCACGTAATCGGAACTGTTGTTTGCATTCGGGCAGGCCCCTGCGGCAGGCTGGTTGCACGCCACGGAGCGCATGCGATAGCGTTTGATTGCCCCGAATACCGTGGTGGTGCAAGTCACAGTCACAGTATATTGGCTGAGGCTTGTATTGGCCGGCATGGCGAAGCTCGATGTGGACGAAGCCCCGCTCGCCGACGGGCACAAGGCGGCGCTGCGCAACTGGCGGTGCAGCCCCCACTCCACGCCTGAACGGGCGGCCTGGTAGGCACGCGTACCCTGTACATCGAGCCCGAAGGCGGCCTGCTGGGTGGAAGTGACGGTGACGATCGCCACCGCCAGGAAAGCCAGCACCACGACCAGGAAAATGGCCGCCACCAGGCTTACGCCGCGCTGGCGCGATTGCAGGCGCAAGGTCGTCATATCGGATTATCCACGTGGATCTGGTGGAACAGCTGCACCGCTTCCGCCGGCATGTCCGGCCGCGCCAGTGTCAGGCTGATGCCGAGCAGTCCGGAGCGGGTATTGGCGATGTTCGCCTCATACGTGAAGCGGCAGGCTGTGACGTTGGTGGCCAGGACCGCCGAACGTGCCGCTGCCGCCGGCGGCGCGTAATCCCATTGCCGGACCAGCTGGCGATTCGCCAGATCGCATACAAACTTGACAGGCCCGGTCACCACCTGGAAGCGGTGCGCCGGCGAACTCAGGATAGCGGCCGTGGCGCCCGTGCTGGCAAAAGGATTGCTGGCCAGGGTCACGACATTGCCTGCTACGGAACTGACCAGGGCGATATTGTCGCCCGCGTAAGCATCGGCGCGGTCGATGCCGGGTCCCAGGTTATACACCACGACCGAATCGGTTCCCGGCACGATCGCCGGCGACGGCATTTCGCCGACCACGGTAAAAGTCCGTTTCGAGCTGTCGGCGAAATCGAGGTAGCCGGCGCCTTCATCATCTTCTTCGGCAAGATAGCGGCCGCCGGATTTGGTGGGAAAGAATTCGACCGTGGTCCCGCCCCCGGTGACCCTGGCGCTATTCGGCAAGGCCCTTCGCACTTCGCGGGCGATGCGCCGCACGGCGATGTCGGCGGCGTCGCTCAACTCGGCGCGCGCGGCACTGTCGACGTAGGCCTGCACCGGCGCACGCAGGAAGGCGGCAACCATGCCGGCCACAATGCCGGTCAGGACGATCACCACGATCATCTCGACCAGCGTAAAGCCCGTTGCGCGCCTCATTGCGCCACCTGCGGCGAGTGGCGGGTTCGGTAGGTATCGAGCTCGACGAAGTCGTCCGCACGCGGCCCGTGCGTCACGCGCACCGTCAGCCGCAGCACTTCCTGCGTCGCCACGTCATCGGTCGACGTGATTCCGTTCAGCGGCTGGGCGCGCAAGGTCAGCGTAGCCGCGTAACCGCTCACGCCCAAGTCATTGCCAGCGGCATCGACCAGCTTTCCAGCCGCGTTATTAAAGGCGGCGTACGGCACGCCCAGGCTGGGCACGTAGTCATTGATGTTGTCGAAGGGGCGCGCGTTGCCGGCTTCCGGACCGACTGCTTCCGGCGTCGTGCAGTTGGCAGGCGCAGCAGGGTTTTCCGTGGTATCCACCGGGTCGCAGAAGGTAAATGCGGCAAGCTGGACTTCCTCCAGCAAGCCCTCGGCGATCAGCAGCGCCTGCTTGCGGCGCAGCGGGTCGGCACTGGCATTGCTGGTATTGGCGAGTGTGCGCAAGATGGCTGCAGCCGCGATGCCGACGATGATGATGAACAGGATCAGTTCGATAAAAGTCAGGCCCGACTGGCGGTGGCGTCTAATAGACATAGCCGGTTTCCCATTGCACCCTGACCGCCTCCTGTACGCTGCCGCCCTTCACCTGGAGGTTGAGGGAGCTGAATTCCGCCCCGGAAGACAGCTGCGGTTTGCCGCCTGCATCAAAATAGAAATGGTTGTTTGCCGCGCCCGCCGGCGATAGCCCCAGGGTAACGCTGGATGGGGGCGCAACACAGGCCCATGAGCGGTCGGTGCCGCACTGGCCGCCGCTAAAGCTGTTGCCGCCGCCCGGATCGCGGACGTGGCTGGCAGCGCTGCAGTTGGCGGCAAAACAAAGCGCCACGCTGGTGCTGTCCAGATAAACGAAGATCGGCCGGTTTTGCGCGATGGCCAGCTGCTGGCCATAGCGCAGCGTTGCCCGCACCTGTGCTGCAAAACCCGCCGCATCATAGTCGCCGCGCACAAAGAAGCGGCTGAGTGCCACTGCCGACAGGATGCCGATAACAACCAGCACAATGATCAGCTCGACCATTGTGAAGCCGCGGCCAGGCGAAGCTCCGCTGGTTGTCATCGCTCCGTTATGGCGCCGGGCCGCTTAGCAGCCCGACGTGTCCTGCGCAATGACCGGTGGAGTCGTCGAGGTGCCGACGACGGCTGCCGTGTATTTCACGTAGCAATTGGCAGCCTTGGTGGTGCCCGCCACACTTTTCGGCACAAATGCCGTCTCAGTACCAGAGGTCGTAGGAGTAGTGGTTCCCGACGAGTTTGGAGCAATGGTCGTGTAATCGGTAGTACTAATGCCTGCCATGCTCGCGATCTGGGTACCGGTAACAGTCGGGTAGCCGGCAGCATCCACCACCACATCCAGGCCTTCCATCTTCACCGGCGACGCTTGGGAGATCAGCCAGCGGCTGTGGACCATCGCGGTTGCCGCGTTCAGCGAACCACGCACAGCCGATACGCTTGCAGCACGCGCATCGCTGCCGACGTCCATGAAGCGCGGCAGCGCCGTTGCGGCCAGAATGCCCAGAATCACAATCACAACGATCAATTCGATCAGGGTAAAACCTGCTTGCTGCGAGCGCGGCATCGAATTAGAAAACTTTTTCATCACTTCTCCCATGAGTTCAAAAATCTTTTGGACCAGCGGCGTGGCTAGTCGTCTATTTGATTCAGAACAACCCCTGCATTGTCAGAGAGCGGCTCTGAAGGCCTGACGGTTGATTCGGGCAAGCGCCGCAATTCTAACTTGAAATGAAGCATTTGTTGTTGCTTCAATGAAGATTTCTCTGGGGCAAGTAAGACATAAACCAGTTCTTCTTTCTGCCTGTCGAAAAACCACGTTCCCGGCCGCGCCGGAGCGCTATCGCTGCTTTCGAATTCCCCAGCATAATTGGCTGGCTTCACCGCCAGCAATTGCATGGGGTTGCTACCCTCGAGCGCACCGGCCGTTGCGCTTGATCTTAGGCGATGCATTTCCACTGCGGCGCGCAGTTGTGACAGTGTGACCTCGATGGCCCGTTCCTCAGCACTTTTAGTGTAGAACGGAATCTTGCCGAGGAAAACTGCGAGTAGCACCAAACCAACGATCAGCCACACCAATGATTCAAAACGCCGGAACCTGCGTGGTTTTGTCATTTCTTGAAAGCGACCTTGCCCAGGTCCCAGATCGGCAGGAACACACCGAGCGCCAGGATCAGCACCATGATGCCCAGGAAAGTAATCAGGATCGGCTCGATCTGCGCCGACAAGGTCTTCAGTTCATAGTCGACCTCGCGCTCATACATTGCGGCGATCTCTTCCATCAAGTCATCAAGCGATCCGGTTTCCTCGCCAACGGCAATCATCTGCAGCACCACGGGCGTGAAAACGTTCGCCGCCACAGCAGTGCGCAAGATGCTTTCGCCGCGCTCGACCCCGTCGCGCATCTGTTCGACGCGGGCTGCCAGGTAAGCGTTGTCCACCGTCTGCGACACCACTGTCAGCGCCTGCACGATCGGCACGCCGCTGCGGGCCGACAGCGAAAAGCTCCGGGCAAAGCGCGACATGGTCCCTTTGAGGATGATCTTGCCGGCAATCGGCAGGCGCAGCTTCCATCGGTCCCAGCGGTATCGTCCTGCTTCGGTCGAGATCCACCAGCGCCATCCAAAGCCGGCAACCACCAGCAGCCCTGCGAACAAGGGCCAGTACTTAACCGTGAAATTCGATGTCGCCAGCAGGATGCGCGTCATCAGCGGCAGCTCCGCATTCAGGCTGCGAAACACCCCTTCGAACGCGGGAATCACCCACATATTGATGACGACCATGGCCACCGCCATCGCCAGCACCACGAAGGTCGGATAGCGCAGTGCCGTGCGCACGCGCTCCTTCATATCCCGCTCGAACTCGAGGTGGTCAAACAGGTGCAGGAAAACTTCGTCCAGCCGCCCCGTCATCTCGCCGACCCGGATCATCGACAGGTAAAACGGCGTGAACGCTTCCGGGTGGCGGCGCATCGATGCCGACAGCTCGCGGCCGGCATCGAGCGACTCACGCAGGTCGGCGATCACGCGGGCGAAAGCCTTGCTGATGGCCGATTCCTCCAGCCCACCGAGGCCGCGCATGATGGGAACGCCCGATTTCAGCAAGGTGTGCATCTGCCGGCTGAATAGCTGCACGTCCATTGAGTTGACGCTCTTTTCCGTCAGCTTTTCCCACAGCTGGCTCCAGCCTGACTTGCCGGGCGCACGGTCGGTGGTCTCGGTAATTTCTACCGGGGTCACGCCAGTTGCGAATAATTGGTCGGCGACGGCCCCGCTGTCTGCCCCCTCCAGCACGCCGGCCAGCAATTCACCACGGCCATTGCGGCCTTTGTATGCGAAATAAGGCAACTCAATCCTCTAGCTGGTTACTGATACGCATTGCCTCCGAAACGGTGGTGCGTCCCTGTACCACCAGTTGCACCGCGTGGCGCCGCAGAGTCTGTCCCGCCATCTGCTGTGCCGCAGCCTTCAGGAACGTTGCCGGATCCGGGTCGTTGGCGGCATCCACCACCGACTGCGTCATCTCCAGCAGTTCGTAGATCCCGCTGCGGCCACGATAGCCGAGGCCATTGCAATGGGAACAGCCTTTGCCATAGAAGTAATGGCCCATGTCGACCTTGTCCTTCAGTTCAAGGCTGAGCCATTCGTGCTCGTTGGGCGTCAAGGTGTACGGCGTGGTGCAGGACTCGCAGATCAGGCGCACCAGGCGCTGCGCCAGCACGGCCTGGAGCGAACTGCCCACCATGTAGCGCGGCACGCCCATGTCCATCAGGCGCAAAGGCGTGCTGGCCGCATCGTTGGTGTGCAGGGTCGACAGCACCAGGTGGCCAGTCATGGCAGCGCGCAGGCCGATCTGCGCGGTTTCCTGGTCGCGCATCTCGCCAACCAGCACGATGTCCGGGTCCTGGCGCAGTGCGGAACGCAGCACGCGCGCAAAATCCAGTTCGATCTTTTCGTTGACCTGCACCTGGTTGATGCCGGGCAGGCGGTATTCGACCGGGTCCTCGACGGTGATCAGTTTCTTCTCCATCGAATTCAATTCGGCCAGTGCGCAGTACAGCGTAGTGGTCTTGCCGCTGCCGGTTGGGCCGGTTACCAGCACCAGGCCATTCGGGCGCGCCACGATCGCGCGGAAACGGTCGAGCAAGGGCTTGGGCATGCCAATGGCGTCCAGGCGCAAGGTCATGCCGCTCTGGTTCAGCAAACGCATGACGATCGATTCGCCATACTGCGTCGGCATGGTGGAGATACGAACGTCGATGCGGGCGTTCTTGACGCGCACGGCAAAGCGGCCGTCCTGCGGCAAGCGCTTCTCGGAGATGTCCAGGTCTGACATCAGCTTGAGGCGAAGCGCCAGGGCCGGCGCGATCTTGATATCGGCTTCGGTCTGCAGGTGCAGCACGCCGTCGATGCGGAAGCGGATCTGCAAGCGGCCTTCCTGCGGCTCGATGTGAATGTCGGAGGCTCGCACCTGGGCAGCATCATCAAACAGCGATTGCAGCAGCTTGACCACGGGCGCTTCTTCCAGCCCCGGGCTGGCGGCAGCAAGCGCGCCGAAGTCCACCGAGCCCTCGCCCATTTCCTGTTCCAGCTCGCGCGCCAGGCCGGAAATATCTTCCGTGCGGCGGTAGATGCGGTCGATAGCGGCCAGCACCTCGGTCTCGTTGACCACAGCCAGTTCGATGGTCTGCTTCAGCAGGCGCGAGATTTCGTCGTAGGCGAACAGGTCGGTCGGATCGGACAGGCCGACCAGCATCGTCCCCTTGCGGTCCTCCAGCACCAATGCGCGGAAGCGCCGGGCCTGGGTTTCCGGCAGCAAGCGCACCAGGTCGGAATTGATCTGGTAGAACTTGAGGTTGATATAGGGGATGTTGAGCTGGCGCGCCAGGGCGCCGGAAATCTGTTCTTCGGTGACGAAGCCGTGTTCAACGAACACCCGCCCCAGTTTGCGGCCGCTGCGTTTCTGCTCCGCCAGCGCCACGCCCAACTGTTCTTCCGACAGCAGTTTTTGCTGCACCAGGATTTCACCCAAACGAACCTTTTCCGGCCTCGTCATACCGCTTCCCCGAATCCAATATTTGCTCGCATTGTATGCGAACGAATGGTGCAAGCAAAGCAAAACAAGTTGATAGATTCACCACAGTCCGGGCGTGAGGCTGGAGGGCGACGAATTCTTGCGATACGTGCTCCAATTGCAGGGCACATTCCAACCCACCCAATGCCTGCACGCCGCCATGTACCAGCAACATTTTGGCCTGCACGAGGCCCCATTCGGCATTACGCCGAACCCCGCTTTTTTCTACAGCGGGAATACGCGCGGGGAGATCCTGTCCGCCCTGCTCTACGCTGTCACCCAGGGCGAAGGCATCGTCAAGGTGACCGGCGAGGTTGGCTGCGGCAAGACCATGTTGTGCCGCATGCTCGAATCGCGCCTGCCACGCGGCGTCGATGTGCTCTACCTCGTCAATCCAACGCTGGGCCCGCAGGAAGTGCTGCATGCCATTGCGGCCGAACTGGGCCTCAATACCAATGGCCGCCGCGCCGACGAAGTGTTGCGCGCCTTGCACGCGGAACTGATCGCGCGCCATGCAGCCGCACATCGCGTGGTGCTGCTGGTCGAGGAGGCGCAAGCCATGCCGCTGGAAACGCTGGAAGAGATACGCCTGCTGACCAACCTCGAAACTGCCAACAGCAAGCTGTTGCAAATTGTGCTGTTCGGCCAGCCGGAACTGGATGAGAACCTCGCGCTGCCTCGCATGCGGCAACTGCGCGAACGCATCACACACAGCTTTAACGTGCCACCGATGCCGCGCGAACAGATCCCCTACTTCCTGTCGCACCGCCTGCGTGCTGCCGGCTACCAAGGGCCCGAACTGTTCAGCCGTGGCGCGGTGCGGCTCATTGCGCGCGGCTCGCAGGGCATTGTTCGCCGCATCAATGTGCTGGCCGATAAATCGCTGATGGCGGCCTACGCCGAGGATTTGCCTTATGTAAATTCATACCATGTGCGCCAGGCGATTGAAGACAGCCGCTATTCGTGCGCAACGGTTCGGGGCAATCGCAGTATGATCGTTTTCGATAAACTCCTGGCAACTTGCTTCAGGCGGCGAGCGACATGAAGAACCTTTCGGCTTCCCTGTTATGCGTCCTGCTTGCGGCTTGCGCAGCGCCGAAATTTCCCCTGTCGCCAACCCATGTGGCCGAACCGGAGCCAGTGGCTGGCACGATTCCGGAACCGGTGCAGCAAAGCGCCGCACTCCCGCCGCCTCGGCCTGCTGCGCGGCAGGAGACCTATAGCGTGTCGGTGCACCGTGTCCCGGTGCAGTCGGTGCTGTTCGCGCTGGCGCGCGACGCGGGGCTGAACGTCGACGTCCATCCCGCTGTGGAAGGAACGGTGACGCTGAATGCACTCGACCAGACCTTGCCGCAGTTGTTGGCCCGCATCGGCAAGCAAGTCGATATGCGCTATGAACTGCAGGGCAACAACCTGGTTGTGCTGCCGGACCAGCCGTACTGGAATCACTACAAGATCGACTACGTCAATATTGCACGCAGCACCAATAGCAGCGTGAACATCGCCACCCAGATATCGACCACGGGCGGATCGGCGTACAGCAGTGGTGGCTCGCCATCCAACCCGGTGCCCACGGCGGGCAGTTCGCTGGGCAGTGGGGGCAACAATAATTCCACCACCTCCGTCGCCAATCGGTCGGATAACAATTTCTGGTACAGCCTGGAGAAGAATGTCCGCGACATGCTGCGGCCCACTACGCTGAATGACCAGCTCACCGATCCACTGGCGCAGATGCGGGAGCAGGCCAATGCGATGATGCAGCAGATACAGGCTGGCGGCGGCCCTGCGCCCTCGCCCGACGCCAGCTATCCGGGCGCGCAGGCTGCCGCGGCGCAAGCGCGCGCACCGGTTGGCGGACTGGCCGGGAACACCGCTTTCGGGCCTGGCGCTTCGCCCCAGGCCCGCAATTCCCCCTCCGTGATCGCCAATCCGGAAGGCGGCCTGCTGTCGGTGCGCGCGACCAGCCGGCAGCATGAAAAGGTGCAGGAATTCCTCGACATCATCATGTCCACCGCCAAACGGCAGGTGCTGATTGAGGCGACCATTATCGAGGTCAAGCTCAGCGACCAGTACCAGCAGGGCATCAACTGGGCACGCATCAATGGCAATGGCAAGCTGGGACAGGGACAAGTCGGCACAACGCCACTGCCGTCCGGCGTAGCGCCAAACGGCTCGGCGGGGATCTTCATCTTTGACTATGCCAACCCGACCACGCGTTTCGGCAACATCACCGCCACGATCCAGTTGCTGGAATCGTTCGGCAAAGTGAAGGTGCTGAGCAGCCCCAAGATCAGCGTGCTGAATAACCAGACGGCCTTGCTGAAAGTGGTCGACAACAGCATCTTCTTTACGCTGAAGGTGACGCCTGCCGTGCTGACGTCAACCGGCACCATCGCGACGCCGGCGACTTACGAGTCGAGGGTGGAAACCGTGCCTGTGGGCTTTGTCATGAGCGTGACGCCGCAGATTTCGGCAGAGGACGAAGTGACGCTGAACGTGCGGCCCACGATTACGCGCATTGTCGACTATGTCGACGACCCCAATCCGGAGTTGAGCAAGCAGGGCGTCAAAAGCCGGGTGCCGGTGATCCAGGCGCGCGAGATGGAATCCATCCTCAAGGTCCAGAGCGGCCAGGTCGCTGTGATGGGCGGCTTGATGCAGGATTCGGTCGACAACAAAAAGGACAGCATCCCGCTGATCGGCTCAGTACCCGTGCTTGGCAGCCTGTTCTCATACCGGAACGAGACGGCCAGCAAGACCGAGCTGGTGATCTTCTTGCGGCCGGTGGTGGTGAAGGACGCGAGCCTGGCGGGCGATTATCGCAACTACCGCTATCTTATGCCCGCGCGGCCTCCGGGGGAATTATGAGCTTGCTCATGCAGGCCTTGCGCAAGGCCGAACGCGCCCGTGCGCAAAGCGGCCACGATACGGAATACGGCGACGACCTCGGGCAGGCGCCATTTGGCGCAGATGCCGTTCCCTCCCCTCCGCCGATCGAAGGCGGCCCGGCGTTTGCCGTGATGCCGGATTCGTGGCGGCTCGAACCCCTCGATGCCGAGCCACCGGTCGTCGCGGCGCAAGAGGCTGCACATGACCCTGTGCCGCCACAGGCGCGCCATGAACCAGTGCGCCCTCCCTCCGCACCGTCCACGCCGCGGATGCCGCCGGCCGCGGGCATGTCCGATGCGCCCCGCACGACGCGCGCCACCGGCCATGCTCCGGACAGCGCCGGCGTCAACGCAAGCGGCGGTCCCGGCGCTCCACGCGGGCAAAGGCTGCCACGGGCAATCGCCTCGTCGCAGCGCCGGCTTGCAATACTGGCTGGAACCCTGGCTGCCTTGCTTGCCGTATTTGCGTTTATCTATTGGCGTGCTGTTTCAGCGCCCGGCCCCGGAGCACAGTTGCCCAAGGTTCCGATGCCGGCGCCCGGCTCGCCACCGGCCGTGCTGGCCGGCTCGCCGCAAGGAGCGCCAATTCCGGTGACGCCTTACGTCACGCCGCTTGGCGCTGATCCCGGCCTGCAGGCCGGCCCACCTGCCGGCACAGTGGCGACAGCAGAAGCTGCTGGCACGATGGCTGGTGGCGCGGCCGGGGCGCCCGGTCTCATCGGCGCGGGACCGGTTGAAAGCGGGGTCGCAGCTCCGGCCAGTCCGCCATCTACGGCAGCCAAAGCACCTCCGACCCGTCCGAATGCCGACGTGACCATCCCAACGCCCGAGCAGCTGGCTGCCATCACCGACCCGGCAATTCGCGCGGAAGCGATGCGTGATGCAGCCGAACGTGCGGCCCGCCAGGTCCGCGCCGAAGGCTCCGCGGCACCGGCGCCAGCCACTGTGCACGAAGAGTCCGCAACGCAAAGCCAGACGCGTGAAACCGTCAGGATGCACCGCCCGGAATCGCCGGTACGGCGCCAAGGCGACACCGCCGCCCACAAAGAGGCAGGCACAACGCTGAAAACCGCAATCGGCGATACCGGTAACGTGCAGTTTGTGCGCGGCACGGCGCCCGCACAGGTTGCGCCGGCTGTCCAGAATGGCTACGCCGCCCTGAAATCCGGCGACCTGGCGACGGCGCACCAGCAATACGACCTCGCCCTGCTGCAAGATCCCAACAACCGCGATGCCCTGCTCGGCGCCGCCGCCGTGGCCTTGCGCGAACACGACAGCAGGCAAGCCTCCAGCAACTACCTGCGCCTGCTCGAACTCGACCCGAACGACCCCGAAGCCCTGGCCGGCCTGGCCGAACTGCGCCCAGGCGACCTGCAGGAAAACGAAATCAAGCTGCGCGGCCTGGCCCGCCAGCATCCCGGCTCGGGCCCCGTGCAATTCGCCCTCGGCAACCTGTTTGCACGCCAGGGCCGCTGGCCTGAAGCACAGCAAAGCTACTTCCGCGCCTTCAACGCCATGCCGGAGAACGCCGACTACGCCTTCAACCTTGGTGTCGGCCTTGACCGCATGAACCAGCCACGTTTGGCGCAAACCTATTACCGGCGCGCGCTGGAGCTGGCGCAGGCCAGTCCCCCAAGCTTCAATATCGACGCCGTCCGCAAACGATTACAAGTCCTCGAAACGCCGCCGCAATAAAGCACAATGGCCGACACGCAGAAAATCCCGCTCGGCAAACTGCTGATCCAGAAAGGCGTCATCAGCCAAGACCAGCTCCGGATCGCACTGACCGAGCAAACACGCAACAACGAGCCCCTGGGCAAGTTGCTGATCGCGCTCGGCTTCGTGACGGAAGCGACGATGCGCGAGGCGCTCAGCGAAAAGCTCAACACCCGTTCGGCCGACCTGAAAAGCCTGGTGGTGGACGCGGTCGCGCTCAAGCTGATCCCCAAGGAAGTGGCAAAGCGCTACCGCGTCTTCCCGATCGTGTACGAGCGGGCGACCGATGAACTGGTGCTGGCAATGTCCGACACCACCAATATCGTCGCGCTGGACCAGATCAGCGCCATGCTGGTCAAGGGCATCACGCTGGTGCCGCTGCTGGTCAACGATTCGGACATTGCGCATGCGATCGACCATTACTACGGCTTCGAACTGTCGATCGACGGCATCCTGCACGAAATCGAAACCGGCGAAGTGACGCTGGATTCTTCGTCGGACGAATACAGCCAGCCCATGGTGCGGCTGATCGATGCCCTGCTGGCGGACGCGGTGCAGAACAGCGCATCCGACATCCACTTCGAGCCGGAGCACAGCTTCCTGCGTGTCCGCTACCGCATCGACGGCATCCTGCGCCAGATCCGCAGCCTGCACCGCTCATACTGGCCTGCCATGGCGGTGCGGCTCAAAGTGATCAGCCACATGAACATCGCCGAGACGCGCGCGCCGCAGGACGGCCGCATTTCGATCCAGTTCTCCGGCCGCCAGATCGACTTCCGCGCCAGCAGCCAGCCCACCACGCACGGCGAGAACATCGTGCTGCGTGTGCTGGACCGCCAGAAAGGCATTGTCCCGCTGGACCGGCTTGGCCTGGCCGAGCACGAATTGGACGTGTTGAAACTGATGATTGCCCGCCCCGATGGCCTGATCCTCGTTACCGGCCCCACCGGCAGCGGCAAGACGACCACCCTGTATTCCATCCTGAACCACATCAACACCGAGTCCGTGAACATCATGACCATGGAGGACCCGGTCGAATACCCGATGCACCAGATCCGCCAGACCTCCGTCAACGAATCCGCCAAGCTGGGATTTGCGGACGGCATCCGCTCCATGATGCGCCAGGACCCCGACGTGATCCTGGTCGGCGAGATCCGCGACAAGGAGACCGCCGACATGGCCCTGGCCGCAGCCATGACCGGCCACCAGGTCTATTCCACCCTGCACACCAACTCCGCAGTTGGCGCCATCCCGCGCCTGCTGGACCTTGGCGTCGTGGCCGACGTCCTGGCCGGGAATATCATCGGCATCATCGCCCAGCGCCTGGTCCGAAAGCTTTGTCCCCACTGCCGCCAGCCTGTCGAAGCAGACGACCTGGAACGGCGGCTGCTCGGACTCGCGGCCGGCCACCCTGCGGCCACCATTTACCGTGCCGGCGCCTGCGACCGCTGCGCCCACCAGGGCTATAAAGGCCGTATGGCAATCATGGAGCTGCTGCGCATGACCGGTGAACTCGACGAGATGGTGGCACGCCGTGCCCCGGCACGGGAGCTGCGCAAAGCCGCACAGGCGGCGGGCCTGCGCTCACTGGTCGATGACGGCATGCGCCGCGTGATGGAAGGCCTGACCACGCTGGACGAGGTGTCGCGCGTGGTCGACCTCACTGACAGGTTGAGCTGACATGCCACAGTTCATTTACCGCGCCATGGACGCCAACGGCAGCATCGTGCCGGGAAATATGGACGCGCATAATGTGCCTGACCTCGAGCTGCGCCTGCAGCGCATGGCGCTTGACCTGATCGACTACCGCGAAACACGCCAGCGCAAGCTGCGCATCGGCGGCCAGCGCATCACCCGGCGCGACTTGATCAATTTCTGCTTCCACCTGGAGCAAATGAGCAGCGCCGGCGTGCCGATGCTGGACGGCTTGCGCGACCTGCGCGATGGCGCCGACAACCTGAGGCTGCGGGAGATCATCACCGACCTGGTGGAAAAGATCGAAGGCGGCTTGCAGCTCTCCAGCGCCCTGGCGTCCTATCCGGAGGTATTCGACCAGAGTTTTACCAGCCTGGTACGCGCAGGCGAGCAAAGCGGCAAAGTCAATGAAGTCTTCCGCGACCTGGCAGAAAACCTCAAGTGGCAGGACGAACTGGCAGCGCAGGCGCGCAAGGCGATTACTTATCCTGCCTTCGTGCTGGTGATCGTCAGCGGCGTGATGTTCTTCCTGATGATTTACCTGGTGCCGCAACTGACAGCCTTCATCAGGAACATGGGGCAGGAACTCCCATTGCACACGCGCGCCCTGATTGCAGTGTCGGACATTTTCATCCATTACTGGTACCTGTTGCTGGCGGCCCCGGTGGTGGCGTGGCAGGTCCTGCGCTGGCAATTGCGGCACAACGAGCGCACGGCTTTTGCGTTCGACCGCCTGCTGCTGCGAGCGGTTCCGGTCGTGCATAAGCTGATCATGGCCCGTTTTGCGACGTATTTCGCGCTGATGTATGCCGCGGGGATTCCGGTGCTCGAGTGCATCCGGCTGTCGGAAGGCATTGCCGGCAACCGCGTGGTGGCCGCCGCCATGCGCCGCGCGCGCGAACTGATATCGGAAGGCCATACCGTTGCCGCGGCATTCAGGCAAGCCGAATTGTTTCCGCCACTCGTGGTGCGCATGCTGCGGGTCGGCGAATCGACTGGCGCACTCGATGCAACGCTGCGCAACGTTGCCTACTTCTACAACCGGGAAGTGCGCGAGAGGATCGAGCGCATGCAGTCCATGATCGAGCCGGCGATGACTGTAATCCTTGGCATCGTGCTTGGCTGGATCATGCTTTCCGTGCTCGGGCCGATTTACGACACGATCAGTTCAATCAGGATTTGAGCCATGACCCGCAAACTACTCCTGCACCTGACCGGCGAACGGATGTGCTGCTGGCTTTGGGAACGAGGCGGCCTTGGAACGGGCCCGTGCTTTGACCACACGCCCGACGGCATACAGCAGTTTTCCGCCTGGCTGGAAGACCGGGAGGACACGCCTGCGCTGATGGTGGCTGACCTGGTGGAGGAAGATTTCCAGCGCCACCTGCTGCCCCATGTTGCGGGGCGCGCCGGCATGATCATGCGTGAGCGGCGCCTGGCGCAAGCGTGGCGCGATACGCCTTTCCGCTGCGCGCACGTGCAAGGCCGGGAGGATGAGGGGCGACGCGACGACATCGTGCTGTTTTCGGCCCTGACCAATCCGGCGCTGCTGGCACCCTGGCTCGATGCACTGGAAAGCCGGCGCATTCCTTTGGCGGCGCTTTATACGCCAGCACTGCTCAGCGCAGCATTGCTGCCGGAACAAGCTCGGCAGGAGCCGCATCTGTTGCTGGTGACGGAGCATGCCAGCGGCATCCGGCAGACCTACTTCCAGCACGGGCGCGTACGCTTCTCGCGCCTGGCGCAGGCTGCGGCAAGCGCCGAGCAGGAGGCCGAACGAACCCGCCAATTCCTCGTCGGCGCACACATGCTGGAGCGCGACCTGCCCTTGCAGGTGCTGTCCCTTTTGCCCCTGGCGCGCATCGCCTCGCCGCCGGCGGAAAGCATTGCGCCACTGCTGGACTGGCGCGTGGCGCCCTTGGGAGAAGCAGCGGCCCGGCAAAAGCTGGCGGCGTCCGACAATCCCGATCAATTGTTCCTCGGCCTGGCGGCCCGCATCTCGCCGCCCACCCACTACCCGCTCGGACCGCGCCAGCGCTATTACAGCCTCTGGCGCGCGCGCAAATCGCTGTACGCGTCGAGCGCTGTGCTCGCGGCCTGCTGCCTGCTGTGGACAGGAGCAAACATTATCGGCTATTCGCTGGCGCGCAGCCACACGCGCGAATTGCAGCAAGAGACGAATTCCTTCACCACCGCGTACAAGAGCAGCATGTCAAGCATGCCGCCCGCCGTCGACAAGACCGCCAACATGAAGGCTGCCGTCCAGATCGCGCAGATGGTCGCGCGCCAGGGGCCGTGGCCGCAGGCGGTGATGGCAGTCCTCAGCGAGGCGCTGGAGCGTTCACCGCAAATCCGCCTGACCCAGCTCGATTGGCGCGCCAATGCGCCGGGCGTGGTTCCGGTTACGGCCAGCAGCGCCTTTCCAGGCGGTGCAACTACGCCGGCGCTGGTGGCGCCGCAATCGTCCATGCTGATCGGAATTCCCAAGGCGCCGCCGCAACAGGTGCGGCTGCAGGCCGAGGTGCTGGTGGAGCAGGATGACTATCGCAGTGTCTTGCTGAGCATGAACCGCTTTGCGCAGGAGTTGGCACGCACGCCGGGCATGGTGGTTGAAATTGAACAGCTGCCGTTCGACATCAGGCCGAACGTCAAGCTCAGCGGCAAGGCGGGTTCGCCCGCCGGACTTGGCGAGCGGTCGAAATTCACGTTGAACCTGAGGTGGGCGCCATGATTCTCTTTCGCGAGTTTTCATTGCTGCGCAATGCGGTGCTGGTTTTCCTGGCCACGCTGGCCGTTTCGCTGGCTGCAGTGTTCGCGAGTTCGTGGCATTTGAGGCACGCACATTTTGAGGAAGCTGCGGCTTTGCTTGAGCGTGATGGCGCGCGTTTGAGGCTGGCCCATGCAGAGACGGAGAAGGAAGAAATCCGGCAGTACCAGCCTCACTTTGTGGAACTGCGCCGCCGCGGCCTTGTGGGACCGGAGCGGCGGCTGGACTGGGTGGAGGCTATCCGGCAGATCCAGGAGCAGCGGCGCTTGCTGCCTTTGACTTACGAGATCGAGGTTCAGCAGCCGTATCGGCTGGAGACCGCCTTGCCTACAGGCGACTATGCGCTGCTTGGCAGCCGGATGGTGTTGCACATGGATTTGCTGCATGAACTCGATTTGCTGAACTTCCTTGCAGACCTGCGGTTGACCGGAACGTTTGCAGTGCAGGACTGCGTGATCCGGCGCGCAGCCGGCGGCGCGCCGGTGGCGGGCGTGCTGGCGCCAACGCTGAACGCTGACTGTACCTTGAACTGGCTGACTTTGACGCCGGTTGCTGCGCCGGGCAGGCCGATGCGAGGGGCATTGTGAAGGTGGGGCTGCCAGCGCTGCTTCTGCTGCTGGCGTCCCAGGCTGGCGCGCAAGGGTTCGTCAGCATGGGGAGGTTGTTCACGACGCCCGATGAACGCGCGCAGCTCGATGCGCAGCGCAATCAGGCCTCGCCTGCCGTCAGCGCCGCACAGGCCAGTGCAGTCCGAGGCATGGTGCCCGCACCAGGCAGCCCGCCCGGCGCCGGAATGGGAGGATCGGTGGGCTGTCCGCCAGGGGCACCGGGATGTCCACCGGCTGGGGCGCCTGGGACCGGCGGCGCACCTGGCGTGGCCGAACCTGTCGCAGGCGGCGCTGTTGGGGCCGCGAGCGGTGCAGACGGGTCACCTGGCGGGGTTGAGGCTGAGCCGGCGGGCCTTCGGCTGGGAGGTGTTATCCGGCGCAGCAATGGGCCGACCATGATTATCGTGAACGGGGAGGCGCAGCCTGCGCCGCCAGGTGGCGTGATGCGCGGCACTGTCACCTTGCAGGCTGACGGCCGGTCTGTCGTGCTCAAACCGGGCCAGCGTTATGACCCCGCTACTGGAGAGGTCCATGAAGCCGCACGCTAAACAAGGCGGCGCAGCGCTGCTGACGCTACTGCTGATCGCTACGGTCGCAATGGCAACCGTTTTGCTGTCAGCGTTCGGCGGCAGCGGCGTCGAGCGCGTGCGTGAAGAACGCACCTACGCTTTGCTCGCACAGGCCAACGAGGCGCTGATAGGCTTCGCGGCGACGCATGGCCGCCTGCCACGCCCGGCGCTGCCGGCCCGCAGCGCCGTCGCGGGCACGGGCGAAGCCGGGCGGGAGCGGGTGGCACCTTGTGCGAACGAGGCTGACTGCACCGGCCTGCTGCCCTGGATGGACCTGGGCCTGCCGGCGCAGGACAACTGGGGGCACGAATTGCGCTACAGCGTCACGCCTGCCTTCACTGTCGCGCCTTTGGCACGGACTGCACTCATTGCCAGCAAACGGGTCCTGTCGCGCGACGCGAACGGCACCCTGTTCTTCGTCGCCGGCCAGGAGGCCTGCTCGCTGGCCGCGCAATGCGCCCCCGCCGTCATCCACTCGCGCGGCCGCAGCGATACCCCCGACAGCCAGGACGAAGCCGGCAACCTGCTGGCCACCGCCGACTTCATGCAGCGGCCTCGCAGCGCGGAAGCAAACGCGCCGGGCGGAGCATTCGACGACCTGCTCACCGTGGTCCCGCTGAACACCCTTTACGAAAGGATGGCAGCCGCCAAAACACTCCCATGAAACAGCAAGCCGCCTTCACCCTGGTAGAAATGGCGATCGTGCTGGTGATCGTCGGGCTGCTGCTGGGCGGCCTGCTGGCGCCACTGAGTGCGCAGCTCGAGCAGCGCCGCGCCGCCGATACCACCAAAGCACTGGAGGAAGCGCGCGACGCCCTTGCAGGTTTCGCGGCCCGCAACGGCTATCTGCCCTGCCCCGCCATCTCCGCCTCGAACGGCCTGGAAGACCGCACCGGAACCCGCTGCAGCAACGAGCGCCGCCTGGGCTTCCTGCCATGGGCAACTTTAGGCCTGCCAAAACTCGACGCGTGGCAGCACCTCTATTTGTACAGCGTCACCCCAGCCTTCAGCGACAGCGGCGCGCTGTTCCGCCTCAACACCCCGCGCGACATCACTATCGCCAGCCGCGATGCCACCGGCGCCTTGGTCCCGGCCAGCGCGCAGAACGACATCCCTGCCGTAGTGCTGTCGCAAGGCCGCAACGGTTTCGGCGCCTTCAGCGACGCCGGCGTGCAAGCCGCGGACATGGGCCAGGGCAATGTCGACGAAAAAGCCAACTTCCAGGCCGACGGCCGCATGTTCATTGCACGCGACCGCGCCGACAATCCCGCCGCGGCCGGCGGCGCCTACGACGACATCGTGCTCTGGCTATCGCCCAACATCCTGTTCAACCGAATGCTCGCAGCCCAAAGGCTGCCATGACAATGCCACCAAAGGAGAGCGCCATGAGACACCGCGGCTTTACCCTCGTAGAAATCGCCATCGTGCTTGTCATCATTGGCCTGCTGCTTGGCGGCGTGCTGAAAGGCCAAGCCCTGATCGACAGCGCCAAGGTCAAAAGCATCATCCAGCAGGCGACCGCCCTGCAGGCCGCCGTCAACTCCTACCAGGACCGCTTTCGCGCCCTGCCCGGCGACGACATCCTCGCCACCACCCACGTCCCCGGCGCGGCAGGCAACGGCAATGGCGACGGCCAGATCACCGAGTACCAGCTGGCGCCGCAGCACCTGGCCCTGGCCGGCCTGATTACCGGATCCTACAACGGCACCACGGACTTCATGACCAGCGCCCAGGGCGGCGCCGTCTACATCTACAACGACGTGGTTGGCGGCCGCGGCGGCAACGGCATCCGCTTCGACAACCTGCCCGATACCTTTGCAGAGCAGATTGACGCCAAGCTGGATGACGGCAAACCCGATTCCGGCAACGTGCGTGCGACTGGGCCTTATACTAATAACGGAACCATCATCACGCGCCTAGCAATCTTCTTCTGAGAGCCTATGACAGCAAATCCTGAACGGCGCCGCATCTTCCTGATGCGGCATGGCAGCGTTACTTACTTCGACGAAGCCGGCAAACCCCACCTCCCGGAAACTGTCCCCCTGAATGAAGCCGGCCGCGCGCAAGCCGCTGCCGCCGGCCAGGCCTTCGCCGCGGACGGCGTCAAATTCGACCGCGTCATCGTCTCCGGCCTGCCGCGCACCGTCGAAACGGCGATGCGCGTGCTGGCGGAAACCGGCCAGCAAATCGAGCTCGAGACCTGGCCCGAGCTGGCCGAAATCCGCGGCGGCAGGTTGTCCGGCATCCCGGACGACAAGCTGCGCGAAGCGTTCACCGGCGCCTTCGAAGGCGTGGTGCCCGAACAGCGCCGCTTCCTGGGCGGCGAATCGGTGGGCGAACTGATGGAGCGCATCCATCCCGCCATCGCCAGGCTGCTCGCCGACGACAGCTGGGACACCGTGCTGCTGGTCCTGCACGGCGGCGTCAATCGCGCCATCCTCTCCTATGCCCTGACTGGCGGCCAGCGCCTGTTCCTTGGCAACCTGTCGCAGGCGGCTGGCTGCATCAACGCGCTGGATGTGGGCACGGAGCGACATGACTGGATCGTCCGCTTTTCGAACTACGCCCCGCCCGCGCCCCTGCAAACAGGCAGCCGCAGCACCACGATGGAACAGCTCTTTAACGAATATTCCAAATCGCGCTTGCTTTCCCGCCCATTAAAATAGTACGATCGTTCGAAAGGAGACAATATGTTCGAAGAATTCATGGGCACCAAGGAGGTGTCGGAGCGCCACCGCTTCGACACCGCCGCACTGGACGCATATTTGCGCCGGCATGTGGAAGGCTATCCGCAAGGCGAATTGAAGGTCGAGCAGTTCAAGGGCGGCCAGTCGAATCCGACCTTCAAGCTGTCGATCGGCGGGCAGCATTATGTGCTGCGCACCAAGCCCGCTCCTGCGGCCAAGCTGCTGCCTTCAGCCCATGCGATCGAACGCGAGTTCCGCGTGATGGATGCGCTGCACAAGGCGGGCTTCCCTGCCGCGCGCCAGTACTGCCTGTGCATGGATGAAGAAGTGATCGGCCGCGCCTTCTACGTGATGCAATTTGTCGAAGGGCGCGTGCTGTGGGACCAGGCCCTGCCCGGCATGACGCCCTCCGAACGCGCCGCGATCTACGATGAGCTGAATCGCGTCATCGCGCAGCTGCACACCATCGACTACAACGCCATCGGCCTGGGCGATTACGGCAAGCCTGGCAACTACTTCCAGCGCCAGATCGAGCGCTGGACCAAGCAATACAAGGCTTCGGAAACCGAGACCATCGAAGCGATGGACCAGCTGATCGCCTGGCTGCCGGCCAACATCCCGCCGGGCGAAGACACCGCCATCGTGCACGGCGACTACCGCCTGGACAACATGATCTTCCACCCGACCGAGCCGCGCATCCTGGCAGTGCTGGACTGGGAACTGTCCACGCTGGGGCATCCGTTCGCGGACTTCAGCTACCACTGCATGAGCTGGCACATCGAGCCGGGCAAGTTCCGCGGCATCGCCGGTCTGGACCTGAAAGCGCTCGGCATCCCATCGCAGCGCGAATACATCGCACGCTATGCCGAACGCACCGGCAAGGCGATCCGCCTGGAAGACTTCAATTTCTACCTCGCCTTCAATATGTTCCGACTGGCCAGCATCATGCAGGGCATCATGAAGCGCTACGTGGACGGCACGGCATCCAGCGCGCAGGCACTGGAATCGGGCAAGCTGGCGCGCCCGATGGCGGAAATGGGTTGGGCCTACGCCCAGGGCAAGGCAATCGAATAAGGAACCGCGATGGACTTCGACTACTCACCGCGCACCAAGGAGCTTCAGGCGCGCCTGCTGGCCTTCATGGACCAGCATATCTACCCGAACGAGAAGGCCTTCCACGACGAGGTGGACCGCAATGGCCGCGAAAAGGGCAACCGCTGGATTCCCACGGAGCTGATTGAACGCCTCAAGCCGCTGGCCCGCGACCAGGGCTTGTGGAACCTGTTCCTGCCCCGTTCCAGCCGCGCTCCGGAAGGCCTGTCCAACCTCGATTACGCGCCACTGTGCGAAATCATGGGCCGCGTGCCTTGGGCTGCGGAGGTGTTCAACTGCTCCGCACCCGATACCGGCAATATGGAAACGCTGGAGCGCTACGGCACGGAAGAACACAAGCAGCGCTGGCTGGAGCCGCTGTTGCGCGGCGAGATACGCTCCGCCTTTGCCATGACCGAGCCGGCAGTAGCATCGTCCGATGCCACCAATATCGAAACCCGCATCGAGCGCGACGGCGAGCACTACGTGATCAATGGCCGCAAGTGGTGGATTTCCGGCGCCGGCGATCCGCGCTGCCAGGTCTACATCACCATGGGCAAGACCGACTTCGACGCACCGCGCCACGCGCAGCAGTCGATGATCCTGGTGCCGGCCGATACGCCGGGCCTGACCGTCCTGCGTCCACTGCCGGTGTTCGGCTACGACGACGCGCCGCACGGGCACTGCGAAATGGTGTTCGAGAACGTACGCGTGCCGGCATCCAATATCCTCCTGGGCGAAGGCCGTGGCTTTGAGATTGCCCAGGGCCGCCTGGGCCCGGGCCGCATCCACCACTGCATGCGTGCCATCGGCGTCGCCGAGCGCGCGTTGGAACTGATGGTGCAGCGCCTGACGTCGCGGGTTGCATTTGGCAAGCGGCTTTCCGACCAGGGCGTGTGGCGCGAACGCATCGCGGAATCGCGTATCAAGATCGATACCGCGCGCCTGCTGACGCTGAAAGCGGCCTATATGATGGACACGGTCGGCAACAAGGTTGCCCAGTCCGAAATCGCCATGATCAAGGTACTGGCCCCCAATGTGGCGCAGCAGGTGCTCGATTGGGCCATCCAGGCCCACGGTGCGGCCGGCGTGTCGGATGATTTCCCCCTGGCCTACCAGTGGGCGGGCAACCGCACGCTGCGCCTGGCCGACGGTCCGGATGAAGTGCACCGCAATGCCATTGCCAAACTGGAGATTGCGCGCTTCTCGTCTACGACAAGCTAAGCTATCATCAACCTGCAGTCACTTTTCCGAAAGGATGTGCCGTGCAGGACGACTCCAGCAAGCCCTTGCCGCCGTTGCGGTCGCAGATCGCGCTGCTGGCTGCGGCCTGCGCCGCGCCAGCCTTGCTGGCGGTGGCCCTGCTGCTGGTGTACTTCCAGCAGCGCGACCTGGGGCGCGCAGAACTGCAGGTGCAGCGCATCGAGCGTGCTGCAGCAGCCATCGTCGATCGCCAGTTGCTGGCGGCGGAAGCTGCGGCCATCGCGCTGGCCAGCAGCCCCAATGCCCGCAGCGGCGACCTGGTTGCCCTGCGCAGCCAGGCAGCCAGCGCCCTGCCGCCGGCCTTGCCCTACCACTCCCACATCCTTTTCACGGAAAACGGCGCGGCTCACCTGATTGCCGGCAGTACCCTGCCAATCGACCGCGCCGCCAACGCAGCCCGCATCAAGTTCAAGCAGGATGCCCGATCGGCCGTCAGCCTGCTGCGGGCAAATGGAAAGGAGCCGGCCCACCTGGCGGTCGATGTGCCTATCCAGCGCGCCGGCAAGCCGCCCGCCGCCCTTAGCGTGCTGCTGCCCGGCGATGCGCTGGACAAGGTAGCCGAGGAATTGCAGCTCGAACCTGGCACTGTGGTCGCAGTGCTGGCGCCGGACGGAAACCTGGTGGCCCGCAGCCATGACGACGGCCGGTCCAGCGGCCAGCCCGCGGCCGATGCCTTGCATGGCCTGCCCCTGCAAGTGGGCTACCTGCGCGGCGCCGACAGCCCCTGGAGCGTGGCGGTCGCATCGCCCGCACCCGGAGCACTGGTTGCCTTCGATGGCTTGTTCTTTGGACTTTCGGCCGTACTGGCAGCACTGGTATTGGCCGGCTTCGCCGCGGCAGCCCTGGCCGCACGCCGCATCGCAAGCTCGGTCGATGCCCTGCACGCACCAGCCCAGTCGCTGGCGAGCGGCGCCCCTATCGAAGCGCCCCGTGTCTCGTTCCAGGAAGCGCGCCAGATTGGCGACACCTTGCTGCAGCTTGACCGCGACCTGACGCGCCACCGGCAAGACCTGGAACGCGTGGTCGAAGAACGCACGCAGCAACTGGAGAACTCCAACGCACTGCTGGAGACGATTTACGCCACGGCGCCGGTCGGCCTGAGTTTTGTCGATACCCGCCTGCGCATCCTGATGATCAACGATTACCTGGCGTCGATGAATGGCCTGGCGGTCAACGACCATATCGGGCGCCGCTTCGATGAAGTGATCACCGATCGCAGCCTGATGGCGCAGGTGAACCAAGCCTACCGCCGGGTGCTGGCCACCGGCGAAGCCGTGCCCAACGTCGAAATCTCCGGCAATACTTCGACACGCCCCGGCCGCAGCAGCCATTTCCTCACCGGCTATTTCCCGGTCATCGGCGCAGACGGCGCGATGGTTGGCATTACGACCGTGTTAATGGATATCACCCAGCAAAAGGAAACGGAAGCAGCGCTGCGGCAGTCCAAAGCCCTGTTCAAATCCGTGCTGGAGAACATGCCGGCCATGGTCTTCGTCAAGGATGCCCAGCACCTGCGCTTCGAGCTGCTCAATCGCCAGGGCGAACTGCTGCTCGGGCGGCCGCGCGAAGATTTGCTCGGCAAAAGCGACCGCGATCTCTTCCCGCCGGAGCAGGCCGCTGCCTTCCAGGAAGCGGACCGCAAGGTGCTGTCTTCCGAACAGGTCATGGAAATTCCCGAAGAGGCGGTGCGCGTCGGCGCCGGCGAGATGCGCTACCTGACCACCCGCAAGGTGGCCCTGCGCGACGAACAGGGCATCGCCACCCACCTCCTGGGCATTTCGCTGGACATCACGGACCGCAAGCGCGCCGACGAAGCCTTGCAGCAAACCTCCCTGAGCCTGGCCCGCAGCACCAGCTTCCTGCATACGGTGACGGAAAACCTGCCCGGGCTGGTGGCGTACTGGGATGCGGAACTGCGCTGCCACTTCGCCAACAAATACTTCCTGGCCTGGTTCGGCAAGACGCTGGAGCAAGCCATGGGCGAACCGATCGACCGCGTGCTGCCGGCCGCCCTGCTGGAGCAGATCCGGCCGCACATCAATGCCGTGCTCGATGGCAGCCCGCAGCACTTCCTGCGCGAACTGGAGCTGCCAACGGGCGAGCCGCGCTACACATGGATCAACTTCATCCCGGACCGCGGCGAATCGGGCGCCGTACGCGGCTTTTATGCCCTAGGCTCGGACGTTACTGAACTTAAACGCGGCGAATTGAAATTGCAGGAGCTGAATGAACAACTGATGCGGGCACGCGACCGCGCGGAGGCCGCCAGCCGGGCCAAGAGCGAGTTTGTCGCAAACATGAGCCATGAGATCCGCACGCCAATGAACGCAATCACCGGGCTGGCACGTTTGCTGGAAGAGGCGCCGCTGGAACGGCGCGAGCGCAGCTACGTCAGCAAGATCCAGCTCGCCACGCAAAGCCTGCTTGGCGTGGTCAATGACGTGCTGGACTTTTCCAAGATCGAGGCCGGCCAGCTCCAGCTCGAGCAGGCGCGCTTCAACCTGGAGCAATTGCTGGCCGGGACCGCCGTACTGGTCGCAAACAGCGCCTGGGACAAAGGCGTGGAGCCAGTGTTCGACATCTCGCCCACGCTGCCGCCTGAAATGGTGGGCGATGCGATGCGCCTGCAGCAGGTGCTGCTCAACCTCCTGAGCAATGCCATCAAATTCACCGAGCGCGGCGAAGTCGTTCTGACGGTGCGCGAAACAGCCGGCAGCGCCAATTCGCTGACACTGGAATTTACCGTGCGCGACACCGGCATCGGCATCCCGGCCGAACAGCAGCACCATATGTTCGACGCGTTCTCCCAGGGAGACAGCAGCACGAGCCGCCGCTACGGGGGAACGGGACTGGGCCTGGCCATCGCGCGCCGCCTGTCTGACCTGATGGGCGGCGTCATCGCCGTGGAAAGCACGCTGGGCCGGGGCTCCACCTTCCGCTTTACCTGCCCGCTGCAACGGCTCGCCGACGGAGGCGCCCAGGACGCGCCAGCCGGCCTGCATGGGCTGGCCGTACTGGCGGTCGACGACAACACCACTGTCCGCCAGGTGCTGCAGCGGACCGGCAATGCCATGCAATGGGCCACGACCACGGTCGCCAGTGCTACCGAAGGCTTGCAAGCATTGCGCAGCCGGCATTTCGACTTGCTGGTAGTCGACAGCGCAATGCCGGCCACTGACGGCATCGCCATGCTGGCGCAGGCGCGCGACGACAACCTGCCCCTGCCAAAAGTCGTGCTGATGGCGCCGGAACGCTCCAGCGACGATTTGCAGCAGCTGGCCGACAGCCTGCAGATCGACGCTGTCCTGGCCAAGCCATTTACGCCTTCCCGCCTGCGCGATGCGGTTCAGGCCGCGCTCACCGGCGCCAACCAGCCGGAGCACCGCAGCAGCCATGCCCCGCTTTCCGGCAGCCTGGCCGGCATGCACGTGCTGCTGGTGGAAGACAATGAGATCAACCAGGAAATGGCACGCTATATCCTGCTCCACTGCGGTGCGCTGGTGGAAGTGGCGTCAAACGGCGAGATCGCGCTGGACATGCTGCGCGACGACCCGCAGCGCTTCGACGCTGTGCTGATGGACTTGCAGATGCCTGTCATGGACGGTTACCGCGCCACTGAATCGATCCGCTCCATGGGCCTGCGTACCCTGCCCATCATCGCGATGACCGCCAACGTTATGCCGGAAGACCGCATTCGTGCCATCGAGGCGGGCGTGGACGCGCATATTGCCAAGCCGATCGACGTCGACGAAATGATCGCCACCTTGACGCGCCTCGCGCCACTGCATCCGGAACTCGCCGCTGCGGGGCAGCCGGGCCTTGGGCGCAACGAGCAACGCGGCAACGGCTGCCCCACCGCGATCGCCGGTATCGACCTGGAGGCCGCGCTGCGGCGCGTGGCCGGAAACTATGCCGCCTTTGCCGGCCTGCTCAAGCGCTTCGAAAACTCCCAGGGCGACGCCGTGCGGGAGGTACGCGAGTGCCTGGCGCAAGACAAGCGCTACGCTGCCACGCGCGTGCTGCACCGGCTAAAGGGCGTTGCTGCCAACCTTGGCGCCACCGAGGTTGCCCGGCTCAGCGCCCAGGCGGAAGCCGCCGTCGCCGAAGGCCAGGACAGCTCGGCGGCAGCCCTGCTGCTATCGCTGGAACAATCACTGGCCGTCGTGATCAGCGCCGCCCGTGAACTGCCGGTTCCGGCGCCGGCTGCTGCCGGCGGTACCGCTATATCGAACCTGCCGCGAGCCCTGGGCGACCTGCAGATGCTGCTCCGGAACAGCAATATGCGTGCCCTGGCAGCCTTCAAAGCCCTCACTCCCGTCCTTGAGCAGCGTTGCCCGGACCTGCTGCCCGGCCTGGCCAATGCCATCGAAACGCTCGACTTCACCAACGCCGAACAACGGCTGCAGGAAATCATGAAACGGGAGGAAACCGCATGACATGGACCGACCAGGCGCACAATGGGCGCCTGCTGATCGTCGATGACGCCATGGAGAATATCCAGATCCTTAACCATGTGCTGGGCGAGGAGCATGAAGTATTGTTCGCCATGAATGGCGAGAAAGCGCTCGAACTGGCACACCAGCACCAGCCCGACCTGATCCTGCTGGACGCCGTCATGCCGGGCATGGACGGCTATGAAGTCTGCGCCGCCTTGCGCGCCTCGTCGGATGTGCGCGACATTCCCATCATCTTCGTCACCGCACTCACCACACCCGAGGATGAAACGCGTGCGCTCGAAGCGGGAGCGGTCGATTTCATCACCAAGCCATTCAACGTCGCCGTAGTGCGCGCCAGGGTTCGCACCCACCTGACGCTGAAGCGCCAGTCCGACGCCATGCGCGAGCTGACGCTGACCGATGCCCTGACCGGAGTTGCCAACCGCCGCAGTTTCAACGACGCGATCCAGAATGAATGGCGACGCTGCGCCCGTTCGGGCATGCCGCTATCGGTGGTCATGATCGACATCGACCATTTCAAGCGCTACAACGACGCTTATGGCCACCAGGCCGGTGACGCCTGCCTGAAGCAAGTAGCCAGCACCATGCTGCAATGCGCCGGCCGCCCGCCGGACCTGCTGGCGCGCTACGGCGGCGAGGAATTCGTCATACTGCTGCCCCAGGTCGACGTGCCGGGCGCGCAAACGGTGGCCCAACGGATCCTGGAAAGCGTACGCGCGCTGGCCATCCCGCATCGCATGTCATCGGTCAGCGACGCGGTGACGGTCAGCCTTGGCGTTGCCACACTGATGCCGGACGAGGGCGGCAGCCCCGAAGGGCTGGTGCGCTGCGCCGACGATGCCCTTTACCAGGCCAAGAAAAACGGCCGCAACCGCTTTTGCGTTGAAGGCTGCGATCAGGGGTAGCGGCGCATCAGGAATTCCGCCACGCAGGCGGGCTTCTCGCTGCCCTCGCATTCGACCGTGACTTCCCATGCCAGCTGGTGCCCGCCTGCCACCGCCGTAATGCTGCGCAGGACCACATGCCCGCGCACGCGGCTGCCGACCGGCACCGGCGCCGGGAAGCGTACCTTGTCCAGGCCATAGTTGACACCCATGCGCATGTCTTCCATATACACCGCATCCTGCAGCAGGCCTGGCAACAGCGACAGGGTCAAAAAGCCGTGCGCTACCGTGCCACCGTATGGCGATTCGGCTGCGGCGCGGACCGGGTCGGTATGGATCCACTGCTCGTCGTTGGTCGACGCGCCGAATGCGTTGACGCGCTCCTGCGTGATGTCGACCCAGCCGGATACGCTGACTTCCTGGCCGACCAATGCTTCCAGTTCCGCTACGTTACGTACCAAGCGCGCCATTAAGCTGCCTCCTTGAATCCTGGCTGCCCGATGAAGCGTTCCAGGTGATGATCTGCGTCGCCCAGCGTGACCTCGATCATCGCCAGGCGTTTGAAATAGTGGGCGGCCGGCAGTTCGTCCGTCACACCCATGCCGCCGTGCAGCTGCACCGCCTGCTGGCCAACGAAGCGCGCAGCCTGGCCGACCCGCACCTTGGCGGCGGATACCACGCGGCGGCGTTCCTCGTCGTCGCTCGACCCAACCTTGACTGCAGCCAGCATGGCCATCGACCGCGCCTGCTCCAGGTGGATGAACATGTCCGCCATGCGGTGCTGCAGCGCCTGGAACTTTCCGATCGGTGCGCCGAACTGCTGCCGGGTCTTCAGGTATTCCAGCGTGGCGGCGAAAATCGCATCCATAGCGCCAATGGCTTCCGCGCAAAGAAGCGCAGCGCCGTAATCGGTCGCCGCCTCGATCAGCGGCCAGCCTTTGCCCTGCACGCCCAACAGCGTGCCTTGCGCGTCCTTGAATTCCACCGTCGCGGCACGCTGGCCGTCAATCGTCCGGTAGTCGGTGACTTGCACGCCCGCCGCTTCGCGCTGCACGAGGTATAGCGATATGCCACCGGTGTCGCGCTCGCCCCCGCCGCTGCGTGCGGAAACGATGAACGCGCCTGCCTGGCCACCATGCAGCACAACCGTCTTGCGGCCACTGATCCGGCCAGCGCCAGCGCCGTCCGTGGCCCGTACGTCATTCAGCGCGTGGCGCGACTGCTGCTCGCCCAGTGCACACGCCAGTTTCAGCTCGCCGGCGGCGACACGCTCCAGCAAGCTTTCCTGGCCGCCTGCCAGCTTGAGGAATTGCGCCCCGAGAACAGTGGCGAAGTACGGTTCGACCACCAGGCCGCGGCCCAGTTCCTGCATCACGACCATCATGTCGACCGCAGTGCCGTTGAAGCCGCCCTGCTCCTCCGGCACCGGCAGCGCCAGCATGCCCAGTTCCACCAGAGTGGCCCAGGCTTCGGCGGAAACGCCAGCCTCCGAGTGGATGATCTTCCTGCGTGCCTCAAAACTGTAATCCTTATCGACCCAGCGGCGCAGCGCATCAGCGAATTGTTGTTGCTCTTCCTTGAAAGTGAAGTCCATGCCGTCCCCTTACAATCCCAGGATCATCTGGGTAATGATGTTCTTCTGGATCTCGTTCGAACCGCCGTAGATCGAAGTCTTGCGGAAGTTGAAGTAATAGGCCGCCAAAGGCGCCGCATCATCGTCGCCAGCCAGCGCATGTTCGCGCTCGCCATCAAGGTAAGCAGGATCGAAAGGCAAGGCTTGCGGCCCAAGGGCCTCCACCATCAACTCGGTCAGCATCTGCTGGATCTCGGATCCGCGCACCTTCAGCACGGAAGCCTGCGGCCCCGGCCCATGCGCCTCCTGCGCAATCGTGCGCAACACAGTTACCTCCAGCGCCATCAGCTCGATCTCGAGGTTCGCCACGCGCACCGCGAACAGCGGATCCTCCAGCAAGGGCTTGCCGTTCTTCTGCTGCTGGCTCGCGATCCTCTTCAGGAAGAGCAATTCGCGCTTGGAGCGTCCCACGGCCGCAATACCGGTGCGCTCATGCCCGAGCAGGTATTTAGCATACGTCCAGCCCTTGTTCTCCTTGCCGACGAGGTTTGCGACCGGCACACGCACATTGTCGAAGAAGACTTCATTCACTTCGTGATCTTCGTCCAGCATGATGATCGGGCGCACCGTAATGCCGGGCGTCTTCATGTCGATCAGCAGGAAGGAAATGCCCTCCTGCTTGCGCACGTTCTGGTCGGTGCGCACCAGGCAGAAGATCATGTCGGCGTGCTGCCCCAGCGTGGTCCAGGTCTTCTGGCCATTGACGATGTAATAGTCGCCCTCGCGCACTGCCGAGGTTTTCAAGGAAGCCAGGTCGGAACCCGAGCCCGGCTCCGAATAGCCCTGGCACCACCAGTCGGTGCAATCCAGGATGCGTGGCAGGTAATAGGCTTTCTGTTCGGGGCTGCCAAAGGCCATGATGACCGGCGCCACCATATTGACGCCGAACGGCAAGATGGGCGGAGTGCCAGCAATGGCGCACTCCTCTTCCCAGATGTGGCGCTGGGTGGCATCCCAGCCCGGACCGCCGAATTCAGTCGGCCAGGCCGGAGCAGCCCAGCCTTGTTTCGCGACGATCTTATGCCAGCGCACGTAGTCTTCACGCTTCAGGCGCAGGTGCTTGCGGACTTTGTTTTGAAGGTCGGGCGGCAGGTTCGCTGCCAGGAAAGTGCGCACTTCAGCGCGGAAGGCCTCATCCCTGGCAGAGTAGTTAAGGTCCATGCTGTCTCCTTGAATTGGTCGCGCCAGCAAAATAGCACGACCGTTTCAAAGAGTCTACAGCGCTTTGCGCCTCCGCGCCACAAAGCCGATCAGGCCCAGGCCAGCCAGCAGCATGGCATATTCTCCAGGCTCGGGGGCAGGCGAAGTCACACGGTCCATCTCGCGCCCGAAGATGGTCAGGTTGGAAAAATCGGGATTGGATTGATTATTGCCAGTGAACCAGTCGATGCTCCAGGTGCCCGTCAGGGTTTGACCTGCGTTGATGAACTGGTTATCGAACAGGAACGCGCCGGCTGCATTGGCGGCCTTAAGGGACAGCACAAGGTCCAGTGAAACGCGCTGGTTCGCGCTGGTATTGGTGATGCTCCAGGTGCCGGTCTTGCCATCGCCCACATCAAAGCTGAAGTCCAGTCCATTGACGAGGCTAAAGCCCGCACCGGAACCACCTTCGTGCTTGCCCAGCAAGGTCCAGTCGCCACTGCCGAAACTATCGAAAGCGCCGCCTATCCCGCTGGTATTGCCGCTCAGGCCGGCTTGCGGATTCCAGCCTGAGGTAAAGACGAAGGCGTCGGCACTTTGTGCGTCGAGCGTAACGTCGTCTGCTGAGGTATTACCGATGGTTGTAGCGCCAAAGGCGCTTGCCGCCAGGAGCATGCTGCTGGCAGCCAATGCAAACTTCTTTGCGATTGGTTCCATTCCGATTCCCCTTCTTGTGAAGTTTAGACTGCCACTTCACTGTAGCGCTTTAGCGACCTCGACGGCGTACATTACCTTTCCGAAATATAGTCACTCAGGATTGCGCCTGCGGGCAAGCAGGCCAAGGCCCGCCAGCAGCAGGCCATACTCGCCTGGCTCAGGCACCGCGGACACATCACGCGCAAACAGCGCGAGGTTGGAAAAGTCCGGATAAGCGTTATTGGCCCCCGTGAACCATTCAATGCGCCAGGTGCCGTTCAAGGTCTGGCCGGCGTTAATAGCCTGGTTGTCGAACAGGAAGCCGGCGCCACCATCGCCTGCATGCATGGCGAAGACCAGGTCCAGTACCTTGTTCGCAGAACCCGTGTTGTGCACGGACCAGGTGCCAGTCGTGCCGCTGTTCATCGCAAAGCCGAACTGCAGCACGCCTGTATTGGCGAAGACGGCATTCAGGTCGTACTTATCGAGCAGGCTCCACGGCCCACCGCCATAAGCATCGAAGGCAGTACCGAAACCGCTGGTGTCGCCGTTCACGCCCGCATGCGGGTTCCAGCCTGCAGAAAAGACAAAGACATCCGCATCGAGACCATCGAGCGTCACATCATCGGCCGACGTATTGCCAATGCTCGTTGCGCCAAAAGCGCTTGCCGCCAATAACAGGCTGCTGGCGGCCAAAGCCAGCTTCTTTCCGATCGCAAACATGATATAGCCCTCCCTCTGATAAAGACCGGACCTTTCAACAACTTAGGTAGCCCGGCTTTAGCGGGCTTTGTGCGGGCACAAGCTTGGGGAGTAGGAAAAAGTACGGTCATACAAAAAGAAACGCCGCAGATGGCCTATCCGCGGCGTAAATAAGGGGTATTAACTAGATTGTTCTCAGCAGCGGAGCTGCCGGGCCGGCAGTACGCCGACACTTTCATATTATCAATTTTTGCAACTCAGCACTCAATTTCTGCAATTCGTCGCATTCCCGCCATAGGCATGGGTGATGGCCGATAGGATGCTCACATCCCACTTAGCATGCACAACAAGGACACAACCATGCGCACCAAGCTCACTCTCGCTGCCCTGATTTCCCTCAGCCTGGCAGGCTGCGTCGTCGTGCTGAACGACAGCAGCGACTACGTCAAAGGCAGTGGAACGACCACCGTCGAAAGCCGACACATCGCCAGCGCAACTGGCCTGCGTATTGAGAACCGCCATCGTGTCGATATGGATGTCGAAGTCAAGGTGGGCGGCGCGCCATCTCTGGTGATCGAGGGTGACAACAACCTGGTGCCGCTGGTGCATACCGAAGTGCGCGGCGATACGCTGCGTGTGTGGACTGAGGACCGCATCGACAGCCACACGCCAATCCACGTGCGCTACACCGTTCAGCGCCTGGACAACCTCGAATCGACAGGCTCGGTGCGAACCGAAGTGCAAGGTTTGGCTGGCGGCCCGCTGGCCGTGTCCCACACCGGCTCCGGCTATCTCGAACTGCGCGGCCGCGTCGACCAGCTGGATCTGCGCCACACCGGCTCGGGCCAGCTGTACGCGGACGGCCTGGAAAGCAAGTCCGCTGTGGTCGACATGGTAGGTTCGGGCCGCGTGAATATAGGCTCGGTACGCGGCGATTCGCTGCGCGTATCGTCTTCCGGCTCCGGCAGCTTCTACGCCCGCGGCATCGTGCATACGCTCGATGTGCAGATGCAAGGTTCGGGCAGCGCCCAGTTGAATGACCTGCGCGCAGACGAAGCGAACATCACGAGCAATGGCTCCGGCGGCGTGCAAGCCTGGGTACAGCACAAGGTTGACGCCCGCGCCAACGGCTCGGGACGCATCGCCGTCACCGGCAACCCATCGCAACGCACCCTGTACGGCCGCAATACCTCGATCCAGTAAGATCGCTCAGGATTGGCTGGCCGCGGCAAAGCTGGCAGCCAGCCATTCGGCTACGGCCTTGATCCTTCCGATGCCGATAGCGTCACGGTGGCTTAGCAGCCAGACCTCGCGCGTGACTTCCACTCCGCCCAGCCGCACCAGGCCGGGCATCTTTTCCATCATGCAGGGCAGTAACGCCAGGCCGACGCCGGCGCGACAGACTTGCACCATGCTTCCGAGGCCGTTCACACGCAACGCCACCTGGCTGCGCGGCACTACGCGGTCCAGCCAGCGCGTTTCGGGCAGGCGTGCCAGCGTGGCGTCGTAGCCGATCCACGGCTGGGCGCTCCAGCCGGCGCTATCGACGCCGGCGTATTGCGGGGCGCCGAATACGGCCATCGGCAATTCACCGAGCCAGCGCATGACCAGCGCCGCGTCTTCTACCGGCCTGGCAAGGGGCAGCGCGAAGTCTGTCTCGCCCCGTGCGAACGAGACATTGTTGTTGTCGGCCAGCAGGTGCAGTTCCAGTCCCGGGTGTTCGGCGCGCAGCACTGGCACATGCCCTGCGAGCCAGAAGTCGAACAGGAAGTCGATGGCGCTGATGCGTACTACTCCCACCGCAGCCTGCGATTCGCGCGATGCTGCAAGCAGCATCGCTTGTACGTTGCCCGCCACTGTGTGGCCGTATTCGACGAAGGTGCGCCCCGCTGCTGTCAACTGGTAGCCGCTGGTATCGCGCAGGAACAAGCGCAGGTCCAATTCCTTCTCGGCTGCGGCGACACGCCGGCTGATAGTTGATGCATCGACTCCGAGCTCGCGCGCAGCGGCGCTCATGCTGCCGCAGCGGGCCAGGGCCAGGATCAAAGGTATGTCATTCCAGTCGAACGAGTTCACATTGTTCCTATCCATGCAGAACTGCAAAACGGCTTTGCAGGCTTGTGTGTTCCCTTATGCGCCACCACTGCCTACTATGCCTTCCATCACCCAGCCACTCTCACAAAAAGGAAATGCCATGCCCCTCACCATCCAGGTCGCTGACGGAAGCTTCAACTGCCATGTCACGCGGCCAGCAACGCCCGGCCCGCATCCAGTCGTGGTTGTGCTGCAGGAGATCTTCGGCGTCAACGCCGGCATCCGCAGCATTGCCGCCGACTACGCCGCCAAAGGCTTCATCGCGGTTTGCCCCGACCTGTTCTGGCGTGCCGAACCGGGCCTGGATATGTCCGAAGCCAAGGAAGGCGACTGGGCTAAGGGCTTTGCCCTTTACAGCGCTTATGACCGCGATAAAGGCGTGCAGGACATCGCTGCAACTGTCGCCGCAGCCCGCACCATGCCGGGTTCAAACGGCAAAGTCGGCGTCACCGGCTATTGCCTTGGTGGCTTGCTGACCTTCCTCGCCGCTGCACGCACCGACGCCGATGCCTTTGTCGCCTACTACGGCGGCGGCACCGACCAGTATGTCGATGAAGCGGTCAATATCAAGCGGCCGATGATTTATCACCAGGCCAACGAGGACGAATACATCGACAAGGCAGCGCAAGCAAAAATCAACGCGGCGCTGTCTGCCAATCCGAACATCCAGGTCTTCAACTACCCTGGCCGCAACCATGCATTCGCACGCCCTGGGGGCCACCACTTCCATGCCGGCGACGCCGCACTGGCCAATGGCCGCACCGACGCTTTCTTCACACAGCAACTTGCAATGTAACATACCCTGAAAGGACTACAGCCATGAAAAACTTCGATTCTTCGCGCCGTTCCGCCCTGGTTGGCAGCGCAAGCCTTGCCGCAGCCGCCGCTGCTTCCGCCCTGCCCGCCGCCAGCGCCATAGCCGCCCCGGGCGCCAGCGTGAAAAAGACAGCTGCCTTCATCACCACACGCGATGGCGTCGACATCTATTACAAGGATTGGGGCCCGCGCAACGGCCAGCCCATCGTCTTTAGCCATGGCTGGCCTTTGAGCTCGGATAGCTGGGAATCGCAGATGTTCTACCTGGCCGGCCAGGGCTACCGCGTGATCGCCCACGACCGCCGCGGGCATGGCCGCTCCAGCCAGCCGTGGGAAGGCAACGACATGGACCATTACGCCGATGACCTGGCCCAGGTGATCGAGGCGCTGGACCTGAAGAACGCGGTGCTGATCGGCTTCTCCACCGGTGGCGGCGAAGTGGCGCGCTATGTGGGCCGCCATGGCACCAAGCGCGTGGCCAAGCTAGCCCTCGTATCAGCCGTGCCGCCTTTGATGTTGAAGACTGCCGATAATCCAGGCGGCCTGCCGCTCGAAGTCTTCGACGGCATCCGTGCGGGTTCGGTCAAGGATCGTTCACAGCTTTACCTGGATATCGCTTCGGGTCCGTTCTACGGATACAACCGGCCGGGCGCCAAGCCTTCACAGGGCATCATCAATGCGTGGTGGATGCAGGGGATGATGGGCGGCCATAAGAATACATACGATTCGATCAAGGCTTTCTCGGAGACGGATTTCCGCACCGACCTGACTAAGTTCGACAAGCCGACCCTGATCATCCACGGTGACGACGACCAGATCGTGCCGATCGATGCAGCGGGCCGCGCTTCGGCACGCATCGTCAAGCATGCGAAGCTGCTGGTCTACCCAGGCGCTCCGCACGGCTTGACCGATACGCACAAGGACAAGGTGAACGCCGACCTGCTGGCATTCATCAAGGCCTGAGCCTCAGTTGATGGTCAATGCGAGATCGCGGCCGGCTGCGGCGGTATTGCCGGCGTAGTCTGCCGCGTAGATGCGCAGTGTATAGTCGCCCGGCGCGAGTTCGCTGACATTCCAGCGGCCAGGCACGACTTCCCCCTCCGCCAGATGGCTTAGCAGCGAGTAGGTGAAGCGCGTGGACTTGCTGCCGTAGACGGTGATGCCGCTGTCGGCGGAGTACACGACTTTCACCGCTTCACGCTGCTTGGGCAACTGGTCGTAGGTTTGCATGATGCGCGGCTGCTCATAGCCTTGCACCGGGGTGCCGTCGGCTTGCAGCAACTGATAGCCAAGCTTGTACAGGCCCAGGCGGCGGCGTGCAAGGTTGCCGTCCATCTGGTCGAAGGCATCGACCACCACGTTCACTTCTCCCAGGCTTCTTGGCACTTCCAGGCGCTTGCCCTTCTTGGCCGGCAGGCGTTTGTCGTCGGCGTCGTACAGGGCGATGCCCTGGATGACGGGGGCAATGGTGTCCCGCAGCCCGGGAAACGGCAGCGCGAGCGGATTCACCACGCGGCCACGGTCATACAGGTTGAGGTGGACGTGTGCCATCTGGTTCACCACGCCCAGTTGTTCGCCGACGTAGAAGCGCGTTCCACGACGGACCCGGACGCGCTCCGGCTTGCCCTTATCGTTCAGCAGGAGCTGGAAACGGTTGTCGAGCGCACGATTCTTCTTGTCGCGGCCAACCTTCATGTGGATGTAGCTGGTCGTGCCGAGGTTGATGCCTTCGCCTAGCGAAGCAAAAGCCCAGTTGGGGAGCGGATCGCTGACCTTGGCTTTTTCGACCACGTGTACCGAGCTGCCGACGTCGGCCTGCACATCCAAGCCGGCGTGGAAGTGGTGGCGGCTGTCACCGTCGTAACTTCCCCTCACCTCGCCCATCAGGCCGACCACCTCGTGCGGCTGGTTTTGCGGGAGCACGGGCCAGGGCATTGGCGCCTGGGTGCGCTGGGCCATGATGTCGCTCGCCGCTACGACCGGCGCTGTACCTGTCGGCGCACCTCCCAGGCTGGCAGCGGCCGGCGGGATCGTCTCCGCGGCGTGTGCAGTGCCGATCAGCGCCGCGGCCGCCCGCGCGGGCTGGCCCGGCTGCACGCCAATGGCGGCCTGCGCGACCGGTCGCGCCTGCGCGGCACCCGCACTGGCATGTACCACGCGGTGCAGGCGTTGCGCGGCCCCGTCGGCGAGGATCAGCGTACCGTTCGGCGCCAGCGCCAGGCTGCGCGGGCCGTAGACCTGGATATTGCCATCGATGCCGGTAGCCGGATCGGCAGGCCGCGCCGCGTCTGGCATTCCGGCCAAGCTGCCATCGGGCGCGAGTTGCAGCAAACGCCCGCGAGACGACACGGCGATATAGACGAAACCATCGTGCGTCACTGCCAGGGCCATCGGACGGCGTAGCAGCGGCTCCTTCTCCAGTTCAGGCGCCACTGCAAGCGTGACCACCGAGCCATCAGCATTGATGCGGCGCACCGCATCGTTGCTCGTATCTGCGATATAAATGCCGTCCTTGCCGACCGCAATCCCGCAAGGAGTGTCGAATTGCGCCCCCTCGCCGATGCCGTCGACGAAACCAGGCCGTGCGCTGCCCGCCAGGGTGGTCACCATGCCATCGGGAGTGATCTTGCGAATCCGGTCGTTATACGTATCGGCGACATACACTGCGCCAGCCTCGTCGACCGCCACGCCAACCGGGCCATTAAACTGGGCCTGTGCGCCCTGCCCGTCCGCAAATCCCGCCACGCCACTGCCTGCCAGCGTGGACACCGTGCCGTCGGCGGCGATCTTGCGGATCGCGTGGTTGCCCGTGTCTGCGACGTAGACGTTCCCCTGCTTATCCAGGGCTATGCCGGAAGGCGTATTAAAGGCAGCGGCAGCGCCAAGGCCCTCGCTGTAGCCTTCCACCGCACCAGCCAGTACACGCGTGCTGCCATCCGGCGCCAGCACGGAAACCGTATTCTTTTCACCACCATCGGAGAAATACACATTCCCCTGCTTGTCGACAGCCACACCGTAGGGGTCGGCCAAGCCGGATTCAAGCAAAGTCTCCAGCCGCGCCGCCCAGGCCCGTTCCGTCGGTTCCGGCCCGCGCTTGACCAGCTCCGGCAAGCGCGGCGCGACGCTGCGCGATGGCGAAGAATTGTAAAAATAGCCACCCGCTCCGGCAATCGCCAGCACCGCAGCCCCAATAACAGTCAATTTGATGGATGTATGCACAGGCAGGATTCTACCGCCACGCCGCCGGCGCCGCAGGCAAAAAAAAGCCCGCTCAGGGAGCGGGCTGAAGTCTATTTCCTTGGAGGAGAATAGAGGAGACAGGTGTAAGTATGCTGCGGCGCGGTATATCTGTCTACTTTATTGTAGTAATACTAGATATAACCAACCGCAATATCACTTGTCGCTCACATAAGGCAGCACACGGCTGGCCAGGCGGGTATCGGTGCGCAGCACGCTTACCTCGTCGGCCAGGATGTGCACTGCCTCGTTCAGCAGTACGTCCTTGGCATTCTTGGCGGCCTTTTCGGCATCCAGTTCCGCAGACAGCGAACGCTCGTCCGCCTGCAGGCCATCGTCGGTGCGGATCGCGCCACGAACCTGGTTAGCCTGGCGCTGGGCGGCGCGCGGGTTGGCAGGTTTGGCGGCAATTGCCTTGTTCAGCGCATCTTTCGGGTCCGGCACGAGGATAGGATCATCCGGCGACGGGCCGGCAGCCATGCGCTGCTCACGCAGCTTGGCGCGCGCCTCCTGCTGGTCACGCTCCTTGCGGCGTACCGTCTCATTGAGCGAAACAATATTGTCCTGGCGCTGCTTTTTCACATAGTTGATGTCGTCCAGCAAATACTGGTAGTCCTTATCCTTGGCGACGCGGGCCTCATGCTTCTTATCCAGCAGAGGCACGATTTCCTTCAGCTCGCCAGCCGGGATGTACACCGCCGGCTTGATCTGGGTGTATGGCAGCGCATTGTCGTAGCTGGATTCGCCAAAGTTTTCAGCATCGCTGGTGGAGGCCAGCTTGATGTCCGGCGTCACGCCGCGCAGCTGGGTGGTGCCGCCATTGATGCGGAAGAACTGGGCCACCGTCATTTTCAGTTCACCAAAACGCGCCTTGTCGTTCTGGCCGAAGCGGTCCAGGTTGACCAAAGTCTGCACGGTTCCCTTGCCGAAGCTAGGCTCGCCGATCACCAGGCCGCGGCCGTAATCCTGGATTGCGGCGGCAAAGATCTCGGAAGCCGAGGCGGAACCACGGTTGATCAGCACGCCAACCGGGCCATCCCATGCCAAGCCTGGCACATTGTCCGCTTCCACTTCCACGCGGCCTTCAGCATTACGCTGCTGCACCACAGGGCCACGGTCGATAAACAGGCCAGTCAGCTCCACCGCCTCGGTCAGCGAACCGCCGCCGTTGTTGCGCAGGTCGATCAGTACGTTGTCGACCTTCTCTTTTTTCAGCTCACCCAGCAGGCGGGCTACGTCGCGCGTGGCGCTCTTGTAATCCTTGTCGCCTTTGCGGCGCGCATCCCAGTCCTGGTAGAAGGTCGGCAGCGAGATCACGCCAATGCGGCGCTTCACGGCGCCGTCCTTGACTTCCAGGATCGAGCGCTTGGCCGACTGCTCTTCCATGCTGATTTTCTTGCGAACCAGCGACAGCACGGAAGGCTTGACATCCGGGCCTGCATCGGCGCCCAGTACCTGCAGCTTGACGGTCGAATCCTTCGGACCACGGATCAACTGCACCACATCGTCGATACGCCAGCCCAGCACGTCGGTGAACTTGTCCGACTCGCCCTGCGCCACGCCGACAATGCGGTCGCCCACTTTCAGCTTGTTGGACAGGCCAGCCGGGCTGCCCGGCACGATTTCGCGGATCACGGTGTACTCGTCGCGATTCTGCAGCACTGCGCCAATGCCTTCCAGCGACAGGCGCATGGCGATGTCGAAGTTCTCGGAAGCGCGCGGGCCAAGGTAGTTGGTGTGCGGCTCGATCGACATGGCGTAAGCGTTCATGAAGATCTGGAATACGTCTTCGCTATTCAGCTTGCGTGAACGGGTCACGTAGTTTTCATATCGCTTGTCCAGCGTTTCGCGAATCGACTTCTCATCCTTGCCGGCCAGCTTCAGGCGCAGCCAGTCATTCTTCACGCGCTTGCGCCACAGGTCTTTCACCTCGGCTTCAGACTTCGGCCAATCGGCCTTCTCGCGGTCGAACTGGTAGCTCTCATCTTGAGTGAAGTCGAACTTTGTCTTCAGCAGTTCGCGGGCGTAGGCCATGCGATCGGAGAAGCGCTGCTGGTAAAGGTTGTAGATAGCGAAAGGCGTTTGCAGGTTTTCGCTGTTGATCGCGTCGTCCAGGCGGGATTTTTCCTTGCTGAAGGAATCGATATCGGCCTGGGTAAAGAACAGTTTTTCGCTATCGAGCGATTTGAAATAGCGGTCGAAAATCTTCTCCGACATCGCGTCGTCCAGCGGCGTAGCCTTGTAATGGTAGCGCGACAGCACGCGAGACGCCCACAAGGCGGCCTGGGTTTGCTGTGCTGCAGGCTTGACGGTTACGTCTGTCGCCTTGTCTGCCTGCGCTGCGCTTGCATAAGCGGTGATCAGTGCCAGGGACATGGTGGCCAACAGGGTGTGCTTCTTCATCGGCTTGCTCCGAACGTAGGTGATTCTGTAAGAATATTGCTGATCCCATTCTACAGGATAGGACACTCTCGAGGAGAGAGCGATGATGGGCAGTGTGCTGCGATTCACTTAAGGGAGACTGAAGTGGAAGCTGAAGGGGAACGTAAAGGCTGAGCTTCCCGCCAATATTTACGCTAAGTCATTGAATTTTCTCAAAAATATTTTGTAACAAATGGAATTTCCGTGCAGCAACGAGATATCATATCGGCCTTCCCCAAAAACATGAGGAATCCATGCCCACACCAACGCCCCCTACGCGTAGCTGGAGCGTCGGCACCAAGATAGCCGGCTTCACCTTTGTCCTTGTCAGCGCACTGTTAGCGCTACTTATCACTTTCATCAACTGGAACAGCACCACCATGCTGGAACAGCGCGCGCGCGACCAGGTCGCAGCCGACTTGCGTGGCGTCGAAAACATGCTGGACGTGTTCAATGCGGCGATGGTGAACGATGCCGGCAGCTATGCCCGCCAGTTTGCGGCGCACGTGCCGGGCCCGTTCGAACTCGATGGCAGCCAGCTGTCAGCCAACGGCAAGCCGGTCAACAACGACTTCAGCATCCCGGATAACTTCACGGCACGAACCGGCGCCATCGCCACCATTTTCGCTGCCGAAGGCGCTGAATTCGTGCGTGTGACGACTTCGGTCAAAAAGGAAGATGGCCAGCGCGCAGTGGGCACCAAACTTGACCACAGCAACCCAAGCTACGCCGTGCTGCGCGAAGGACGCTCTTACACCGGCCTTGCGCAGCTGTTCGGCAAGCCGTATATCACCCAGTACGACCCGGTCAAGGATGCTTCGGGCAAGGTGGTCGGCGTGCTGTTCATCGGCCTGGACATCAGCAAGAACATTACGGCCCTGAAGGAAAAGATCAAAGGCATCCGCATTGGCGAAACCGGCTATGTCTACGTGTTGAACGCTGCGGCGGGCAAGGACTATGGCACGCTGCTGGTCCACCCTTCCAAGGAAGGTGCATCCATGCTCGATGCAAAAGACAGCAATGGCAAGGCCTTCATCAAGAACATGCTCGAGCAGAAATCGGGCGAGATCCGCTACATGTGGTCTGACACCGACAGCAAAACCTCCCCGCAAGAAAAACTGCTGGTGTACCGCTACTTCAACGACTGGAAATGGATTGTCGCTGGCGGCACCTACGTGCATGAGATCACCAGGGATGCCGTCGCTGCACGCAACCGCTACGCCATCTGCGGCATCGTCGCCCTGCTCGCCTTTGCCGGCAGCCTGCTCCTGCTGGTGCGTACCATCGTCAGCCGTCCCCTGATGCAGGTGCAGGACGCGGCCGGCCGTATCGCCAGCGGCGACCTGACCGTACGCCTGGACGTCACGACCGGCGACGAAATCGGCAAAGTGCTGGGTGCCATGAACGGCATCAGCGAACGCCTGGCCGAGGTGGTCGGCGGCGTGCGCGAAGGCGCCGACCAGATCGCCACCGCTTCGTCGGAGATCGCAGCCGGCAACCAGGACCTGTCGGCGCGTACCGAGCAGCAGGCCTCCAGCCTGGAAGAAACCGCCGCCTCGATGGAAGAACTGACTTCCACCGTGCGCCAGAATGCCGATAACGCGCGCCAGGCCAATGCGCTGGCGCGCGAGGCCTCGGATGTGGCATCGCGCGGCGGCGCCCAGGTGGCCCAGGTGGTTGAAAAGATGGGTGCCATCAACGAAGCGTCGCGCAAGATCGAAGACATTATCTCCGTGATCGACAGTATCGCTTTCCAGACCAATATCCTGGCCCTGAATGCAGCCGTCGAAGCGGCGCGCGCCGGTGAACAGGGCCGCGGCTTTGCGGTGGTGGCCACGGAAGTGCGCAACCTGGCCCAGCGCAGCGCCGCTGCGGCGCAAGAGATCAAGGGCCTGATCGCCAACTCTACCGGCGAAGTCGAAGCCGGCGCCAAGCTGGTCGAACTGGCCGGTGCGACCATGGAAGAAGTGGTCGGCAGCGTGGGCCGCGTCACCGACATCATGGGCGAGATCAGCGCCGCCAGCGAAGAACAGCGAGCAGGCATCGACCAGGTCAACCAGGCTATCGGCCAGATGGACCAGGTGACGCAGCAGAATGCCGCCCTGGTGGAAGAAGCCGCCGCAGCGGCAGCGGCCATGCAGGATCAGGCCGAAGCGCTGGTGCGCGAAGTACGCGCGTTCAAGCTGCCGGCCACCAGGAATGCAGCCACGGGTATGTCGTCCAGACGTACCACCCTGCGCCTGCAATAAGCAGCAAGGGCCATGAACGCATGGCCAGTTTCCAATCCGCCGCAGACGGCCAGCAGGCCAGGAACTGCGGCGCGATCAGGAAGGCCAGGCCGGCGTCCAAAGGCGTGAAATGCCAGGCGCCACGCGTGCGCAGCACTGCAATCCACCACGGGAGCAGCACCAGCAACATCGGCGCCAGCGCGGTCAGCGCGGCGTTGTACCAGCGCGCATTGGCGAGCTGGACTTCGCCCAGGCGATAGCCCTTGCCCTCCCGGCGCGGGATGATGGACAGCGAAACCGGCCGCGCAAACGTGAGCAGCCCGGCGAAGAAATGAGCCAGTTCATGGCACAAGGTGCCGGGGAGCTGCAGCAGCATGAACACCACAAAACGCCGCGACAGCACCCAGGTTGCCACCGCCAGGCACAGCGACGGCACGAGATAGAAACCTATATCCATCCGGCCATTATACCGGCCCGGGCTCCAGCGGCAGGGAGCGCAGGCGCTTGCCCGTGGCGGCAAAGACCGCGTTGGCCAGGGCTGGCGCGATCAGGGCCGTACCCAGTTCACCCATGCCGCCGGGCGACTCCGTGCTCGGCACGATATGGGTTTCCATCACCGGCATTTCATTCATGCGCATCAGCGGATAGTCATGGAAATTACTCTGCATGATGCGGCCATTTTCCACCGTCAGCTTGCCGTAGAGCGCCGCCGTCAGCCCGTATACCTGGCCGCTTTCCGCCTGCGCCACCACCCCATCCGGATTCACCGGCTGCCCGCAATCGATGGCCGTCACCACCCGTTTCACTGTCACCGCGCCCTCCTTGCTGACCACGCATTCGAGGACGGCGGCGGCAAAACTGCCCCAGGCGGTACCGACCGAAACGCCAAATCCCTCGCCCGGCCCAGGCTTGCGCGTGGCCCAGCCCGACTTTTGCGCCGCCAGGTTCAACACCGCGAGCGCCCTTGGATTCTTGTTCAACAAGGCTTGGCGATAGGCGACGGGGTCCTTGCCCGCCGTATGCGCCAGCTCGTCGATAAAGCTTTCCACGACAAAAATGTTGTGGGTCGGCCCTACGCCGCGCCAGAACCCTGTTGGCACGCTGGTTTCCACCGGCATGTATTCGACGAAGCGCGCCGGGATGTTGTATGGCCCTTCAGCCTGTTCGACAGCATCGGTATCGATCCCTTTCGCCATCCACTCCGGTGCATAGCGCGCCTCTATGGATGAGCCGGCGAAACGGTGGCTGAAGGCTACCGGCATGCCGCCTTCGTCCAGCACAGCTGCCAATTCGTCGCGCCAGAACGGCCGGTAATAATCGTGCTGGATATCTTCTTCGCGGCTCCAGATCAGTTTGACCGGGTAATCCACCTGCCTGGCCACCAGCGCCGCCTGCACCGCCACATCCACTTCCAGCCGCCGGCCGAAGCCGCCTCCGAGCAGCTGGTTATGCACGCGCACCGATGCGGGCGCAATGCCGAGCGCTTTGCCGACGAAGATTTGCAGCCGTTCCGGCGCCTGCGTTCCGGTCCAGATATCGACACCGTCCTTCCCGACCCTGGCTGTCGCATTCATCGGTTCCATGGTGGCGTGCGCGAGGAAAGGCATGGTGTAGACCGCTTCCACCTTGCGCCCGGCACCGCCGGCCACCTTGGCATAACCGCCTTCATCATGCACCACCAGGCCTTTTTCCTTGCCGGCACTGGCGAGCTTCTGTTCCCAGGCCGCGCTGGAGAAGCCGTTGTTGCTGCCCTCGTCCCAGGTGATCGCGCAGGCAGCCAGTCCCTTGCGGGCGGCGCCGGTATGGTCCGCAATCACCGCCACCGCATTGTCCAGCCGCACAACCTTGCGCACGCCTTTGACTTTCAGCGCCTTGTGGTCGTCCACCTTGGCGAGCTTGCCGCCGAAGACCGGGCAGGCGGCGATGGCAGCCACCTTCATTCCCGGCACCACGGCATCGATGCCGAATTTTGCCGTGCCGTTGACCTTGGAGGGAGTATCGGTGCGCTTGGCCGGCTTGCCCACCAGCGCATAGCTGCCGGCAGGCTTGAGTGCGACGTCTTTCGGCACCGGCAGCGCCGCCGCATCCGCGGCCAGGGCCCCGTATGCCAGCTTGCGGCCGCTGGCGGCGTGTACCACTTCGCCACGCACCGCCTTGCAGCTGGCCGGATCGACGTTCCACTGTTTGGCGGCAGCTTGCACCAGCATGGTGCGTGCGGCGGCGCCGGCCTGGCGCAGCGGCATCCATGCCGCGCGAATGCTGGCGGATGCGCCGGTCAGCTGGACGCCGAACAGGCCATGCCGGTAGGCCGGGTCGGCGGGCGCATGGGCCGTGCGCACCTGGGACAGGTCGACCTCCAGCTCTTCCGCAACCAGCATGGGAATGGAAGTGTAAGTACCCTGCCCCATTTCGACATAAGGCATGGTGAGCGTGACCAGGCCGTCACTACCGACAGTCACAAATGCACTCGGGCTAAAGCTGTGGGCCACTGCGGCCAGGCCGGGCAGGTGCACCGCCAGCACCAGGCTGCCAGCAGCGCCTGCGCTGGCTTTGAGGAAGTCGCGGCGCGAAACAAGTGCGTCCATGGCTTATCCTTTCGCAGCAGTCTTGATGGCGGCCCGAATGCGGGTGTACGTCCCGCAACGGCAGATATTGCCGGCCATCGCAGCATCGATATCGGCATCCGTCGGATGGGGATTGGCGGCCAGCAGCGCACTCGCGCTCATGATCTGGCCCGACTGGCAGTAGCCGCACTGCGGTACATCATGGGCAATCCAGGCCTGCTGGATGCGTTTGCCCGTCGCTGTCTCGCCAATCGCTTCGATCGTCGTGACCTTGCCCTTGCCGACGCTGGACACCGGCGTCTGGCAGGAGCGCACCGGCTGCCCGTTCAGGTGCACCGTGCAGGCCCCGCACAGGGCCATGCCGCAGCCGAATTTGGTGCCGTTCATCTGCAGGACATCGCGCAAAACCCATAGCAGCGGCGTATCGCCGTCGACATCGACGGTACGCTGCTTGCCATTGATGGTCAGAACATAGCTCATGGCAGGCTCACTTTCGTAACAGATGGTATATAGTGATTATCTTGCCAGTCGTTCCTGCTTTGTAGGACTGGCTTGCTCACTTCTGGTACTTTCTTGCTACGAGGGATGCTATGCCTGCCACGCTGCACCCGCGCGTGCAGCACCGGCTGGAGGATTTTATCCAGGCGCACCTGCACGAAGAGATCGACCTGGATGCCCTGGCGTCCGTGGCCAATGTCAGCCGCTTCCATTTTGCGCGCGCCTTCCGCGCCAGCAAAGGCAGCAGCGCCATGGCCTACCTGGAACAGCGCCGCATCGAGCGCGCGCAAGACCTGATCCGCAGCGGCGAAAGCACGCTGGCGCAGGTTGCGTCGCTGGTGGGGTATGAAGACCCGAGCTATTTCACCCGGCGCTTCCGGCTAAGGACGGGGCTGACGCCGTCCGCCTGGGCGCGCCTGGTGGGCAAGGGGAAAGTGGATCAGGCTGTATAGAAGCAGCGGCCACATGCCTGGCGGTACGCTTCATTGCCGCCGATGCTGATTTGCTCGCCTTCGCGAATGCGCTCGCCCTTTTCATCCACGCGAATATTCATCGTGGCCTTCTTGCCGCAGGTGCAGATATTCTTGATTTCCTCAATATCGTCGGCCAGCGCGAGCAGGTAGGCCGAACCAGGGAATGGCTCGCCACGGAAGTCGCTGCGCAAGCCGTAGCAGATCACCGGCACGCCCTTGGCCTGCGCCAGCTGGTGCAATTGCTTGACCTGCTCAGGCGACAGGAACTGCGCTTCGTCGACCAGCACGCAGGCCACTTTCTGCATGTCCTGCAGGAAGTCGGTATCGGCGGAAAACAGCTCGACTTCGCGCTGCGGTCCCAGGCGCGAGGTCACCTTGCCAACGCCGTAGCGGTCATCGATGGCGGCGGTGAACAGGCGCACGATCAGGCCCTGCTCTTCATAGTTATGGGCGACCTGCAGCATGGAGGTCGATTTGCCTGCGTTCATCGCAGAATAGCGGAAGTAGAGTTTTGCCACGGTGGAAATAATTTTGAAAGTCGCTGCGGGATTATACGCGAGCCGCCATCGATCAAAAAAGGTATAAGCTAGCGCAAAGATATTCCTTCTTGGTTCAATCGGATCGCCACACAATGCGCGTTTTTCGCAAGGAGAGAAAATGCAGAATACCCGTCCTGCAGCTTTGTTCAGCTTGATCGGCAATACACCGCTTGCCGAAGTGACCCGTCTCGACACCGGCCCATGCCGGCTGTTCCTCAAGCTCGAATCGCAAAATCCCGGCGGTTCCATCAAGGACCGCATCGGCCTGTCCATCATCGAAGCAGCCGAACGTGATGGCCTGCTCAAGCCCGGCGGCACCATTGTTGAAGCCACGGCCGGCAATACCGGCCTGGGCCTGGCCCTGGTCGGCGCCATCAAAGGCTATAAAGTGCTGCTGGTAGTCCCGGACAAAATGGCCACCGAGAAGATCCTGCACCTGAAGGCGCTGGGCGCCGACGTGCGCATCACCCGCTCTGACGTGGGCAAAGGCCACCCCGAGTACTACCAGGATTACGCGGCCCGCCTGGCCAGCGAGATTCCAGGCGCTTTCTTCGCCGACCAGTTCAACAACCAGGCCAACCCGCTGGCCCACGAGACCACCACCGGCCCGGAAATCTGGGAGCAGATGGCCCGTGAGATCGATGCCATCGTGGTCGGCGTCGGCTCCTCCGGCACGCTGACTGGCCTGTCGCGCTACTTCCGCAAGGTGGCGCCGCACGTCAAATTCATCCTGGCCGACCCCAAGGGTTCGATCCTGAAGGAATACGTGGACACCGGCAAAGTGTCCGATACCAGCGGCTCCTGGGCCGTCGAAGGCATCGGCGAAGACTTCATCCCCGCCATCGCCAGTATGGATGCGATCTCGCAGGCCTATACCATCACCGACCAGGAAAGCTTCGACAGCGCGCGCGCCCTGCTGCGAGCGGAAGGCATCCTGGCCGGATCTTCGACCGGTACCCTGCTGGCTGCGGCCCTGAAATACTGCCGCGAACAAACCAAGCCGCAACGCGTGGTGACCTTCGTCTGCGATACCGGCACCCGCTACCTATCCAAGGTTTACAACGACAGCTGGATGTTTGACCAGGGCCTGCTGCAGCGCCAGAAGCTGGGCGACCTGCGCGACCTGATCGGCCGCCTGTTCGAAAACGGCGACGTTGTCAGCGTGGCGCCAAGCGATACCCTGCTGATCGCATTCAATCGCATGCGGGCCGCGGACCTGGCGCAGTTGCCCGTAATCGAGAATGGCAAGCTGGCAGGCATCATCGACGAATCGGACATCCTGCTCAAAGTAGAGAACGACGCCGCCCAGTTCAAGGGCGAAGTCGGAGCTACCATGACCAGCCGCGTCGAGACCCTGGCGCCGTCTTCCGGCATGCCGGCCCTCCGTGATACCCTTGACCGTGGCTTGACCGCCGTGATTGCCGAAGGCGGCAAATTCTATGGCCTGATCACTCGCTACGACTTGCTTAATCACCTGCGCAGGACTTTATCTTGACCGACAAGAAAACCAAAGCCCACCTGGCCACGCGCGTCATCCACGCGGGCCAGCACCCCGACCCGTCGACCGGCGCCATCATGCCGCCGATCTATGCCACCTCCACCTTTGTCCAGCAAAGCCCTGGCGTGCACAAGGGCCTGGACTACGGCCGCTCGCACAACCCGACGCGCTGGGCGCTCGAGCGCTGCGTGGCCGACCTGGAAGGCGGCGCGCAAGCGTTTGCCTTCGCCTCCGGCCTGGCCGCCATTTCGACCGTGCTGGAATTGCTCGACGCAGGCTCGCACATCGTGGCCGGTGACGATATGTATGGCGGCACTTTCCGCCTGTTCGAGCGCGTGCGCCGCCGCAGCGCTGGCCATGAGTTCACCTACGCCGACCTGACCAATCCGGAAAACCTGCTGGCTGCCCTGCGCCCGGAAACCAGAATGGTGTGGGTCGAGACCCCGACCAACCCGATGCTGAAGCTGGCCGACCTGGCTGCAATCGCCCGCATCTGCCGCGAGCGCGGCATCCTGGCTGTCGCTGACAACACCTTTGCCAGCCCGATCGTCCAGCGTCCGCTGGAGCTGGGCTTCGACATCGTGGTGCACTCCGCAACCAAATACCTGAACGGGCACTCGGACATTATCGGCGGCATCGCGGTAGTTGGCAGCGAAGAGCGCCAGTCGGCGTGGCGCGAGCAACTGGCTTTCCTGCAGAATTCCGTCGGCGCGATTGCCGGACCGTTCGATGCCTTCCTGGCCTTGCGCGGCGTGAAAACGCTGGCTATCCGCATGGAACGCCACTGCAAGAGCGCCCTGGAACTGGCGCGCTGGCTGGAACGCGAGCCGAAGGTGAAAAAGGTCTTCTATCCGGGCCTGGAGTCGCACCCACAGCACACCCTGGCCAAGGCGCAGATGGACGGTTTCGGCGGCATCATTTCGATCGACCTCGACACCGACCTGGCCGGCGCCCGCCGCTTCCTCGAACGCTGCGAAGTATTCGCGTTGGCGGAAAGCCTGGGCGGGGTTGAATCGCTGATCGAGCACCCTGCCCTGATGACCCACGCGTCGATTCCAGCGGCGCAGCGCGCCACCCTGGGCATCGGCGATGGCCTGATCCGGCTCTCCGTCGGCATTGAAGATATCGAGGATTTGCGCCAAGACCTGCGTAATGCCCTCGACGCCATCTGACCGTCACTGCAGCAACTGCAAGCGCCCGATGCGGGTGCTTGACCTGTCCGGCCATTACCAGCGGCGGGTGGAAATCGACACCTGCCCGCACTGCTGCCTGGTATGGTTCGACGACACGGAATCGGTGCGGCTGGCGGGACCCGGCATCGCCGAATTCGTGCGCGAAATCCATGGCGCAATGCAGGCCGGCGGCGAGCACGCGCATGCAGTCTCGCTGGCGCGCGTGCAATCCTGCCCGGTCTGCAGCGCGCAGCTCAAACGCGTGTTCGACATGTCGCGCTTCGGCCGCACCTCCAAGCTTCAATGCCCGCACGGGCATGGCTACTACCAGACATACATCCTTTACCTGGCCGAGAAAGGCTTCGCACGGCCATTGGCATGGTCGGATATCCGTTCGCTGCAGGCGGCCGGCAAGGAAGTCTTTTGCGCCGGCTGCGGCTGCCCGCTTCCGGCGCGGCCGGTCGAAGCATGCCCGGCCTGTCATTCTGCGGTCGGAATCATTGACCCGGCCCGGCTGGCAAAGGCGGTTGTGCCGGGCGCCGACTCCGGCAGCAGCACGGTCAGCGCCCCTGCCGTCGACCAGCACAAATGCCATGCCTGCGGCGGTTCCATCGACCTGACGCGCGACATTCATTGCCCCCACTGCCACGCGCCGGTACTGCGGCGCGACACCGAAGAAGCATCGATTGCTGCCGCAAAGGCGGCCAGCACAGCGGAAGCGGCGCTGGCGTCCGTGCGGGACGACAACAAGTTGAAAACGGCCGCACAGCATGTGCTGGTCAATTTAGGCGAGGACCACCGCACGCAAAGGCTGCAGAATTTCGAATTCAGGCTCGCCATCGGCCTGCTCATTGGCGCCATTGCGCTAGGAATCATGGCCTGGTACCGCCAGCCCGCCCAGCGCGCCAACTGGAAGCGCCAGGAGGCTCCACTGATTTCATACGCACCGAGGTTCAAGGAAACTGAACTGGCATGCGACCTTCATTCTTCGGTGCGCCGCGAAGTCCGCGTCCGGCAACTGGTCGTCATGCCTGGCGCGCCTGGGCCGGGCGCAGCGCAGGCCACCTACGGTGCAATGCAGGCCGCCTTCCTGCGTGCCAAGGTCGCGCGCCAGGAATGGGAAACAAGCGGGTCCTTCGAAATGCTGGAGCAGCAATTCTCCAATCCCTACGCAAGCGTGCAAAGCATGCCGCCCGGCTTCTTCCGCCGGGGCGAAGCGCTGGCCGCGGTCGAACGTGCGGCATTCTGCCTGCCGCTCCGTGAAATCAGCCCGCCAATGCTGGCGGAAGATGGCTTCCACCTGATCGAGGTTGTTGAGGCACGCTGACCCCTGGCAGGGTAAAATCAAGGCTCACGATAACCCTGCTCCAACCAGCTTGACTCCATCTGAACGCCAATGCAGCAACTGCGGGAACCCGATGCGGGTCCTCGACTTGTCCGGCCATTATCAGCGGCGCGTCCAGGTTGACACCTGCGCGCACTGCTGTCTGGTGTGGTTCGATGGAACGGAATCGGTGCGCCTTGCGGGACCAGGCATCGCCGAATTCGTGAACGAGATCCATGGTGCCATGCAGGCAGGCGGCGACCATGCGCATGCTGTTTCGCTGGCGCGCGTGCAATCATGCCCGGTTTGCAAATCGGCGCTCAAGACCGTCTCCAACCGTACCCGGTTCGGGCGCACTACCCAGATGGAATGCCCGGAGGGCCACGGGTATTACCAAACGTATATCCTCTACCTTGCCGAGAAAGGCTTCGTAAGGCCCCTGGCATGGGCGGATATCCGCTCGCTGCTTGCCGCAGGCAAGAAGCTGTTCTGCGCAGACTGCGGCTATCCATTGCCTGACCGTCCGGTTGATGAATGCCCCGCCTGCAAATCCGCCGTCGAAGTCATCGACCCCACGCGCTTGGCAATGGCGATCGACCGGCACGAAGCATCTTCAGTACAAGCAGCGACCGCAGTCGACCAGCACAAATGCCACGCCTGCGGCGGCGCCGTCGACCAGTCGCGGGAGATCTATTGCTCGCATTGCCACGCACCCGTGCTGCGGCACGACACCGCCGATGCCGCCACGGCCGCCGCAAACGCATCGGCTATGGCACAAGCTGCTGCGCAAGCGCAGCGCCGGCGCCAGGAAGCTGCGGCCAGCGCCGCCCACGCCCTCGCCAGCCAACGCGCGATGAACACTTACATCGAAGGACAACGCGGCCAATGGCGCAAAAACCTTGAGTTCCGGGTTGCGGTGGGTATCCTGATCGCAGCCCTTGGCTTTATTACGTTCATGCGGTTCCACTTCTTCTGATTTGGAATTCTTCCCCGCCTTGCAACCTCTCTGCGGCAAAGTCAATGAAACGCCGCACCCTGCCAGGCATGTCGGTGCGCTGCGCATAATACAGGTACAACCCCATGCGATCACTCGTGCTGTGCGTCAGCAACGGCACCAGATGCTTTGCATGAATTTCGGCAGTGGCGTTGATGCTATCGATCTGGCCGACACCGATTCCGCTCAATACCGCGTGCATCTCGGCTTCCGGGTCGCTGCAGCAGACGACGTAGTCCATCGATCTGTACAGGATTTCCCCTTGCACCTGAAACTCCCAAGGCACAGGCCGCCCAGTCCCCGGCTGCCGATAACCAATACAGCGATGATTAGCCAAATCATCGATGGTTTGAGGTATTCCATGCGACTGCAGGTAGCTCGGGGTGGCGCAAACAATTAACTGGATCGGAAACAGCCATCGTGATACCACTTGTGCAGTGGGCGCATTGCCGGCCTTGAAGCCAAGATCAATGCGCTCACCAACGGTGTCGGTACTTCGGTCCTCCAGCACTAGGTCAAAAGTGACACCTGGGTGCAAGCGGGTGAACTCTGCCACCAAAGGCATCAGGACTTTTCGCCCCACTGCACCGCCGGCACTGACGCGTATCAGGCCTTGGTCGCCTTTCGCGGAATTTTTCACGCGATTAAGCGCGCCGGAAAAGCCTTCCATGCTCGCCCGAACGGAATCGAAGAGCAGTTGGCCGTCTTCGGTCAACGTATTTTTGCGCGTTGTTCGATGGAACAGACGCACACCAAGGTAGTGCTCAAGTTGACGAATGTTCTTGCTCACCGCTTGAGGCGTGATGCCCTGTGCGGTTGCCGCTCGATAAAAGCTGCCGAGTTCCGCTGCCCTGATAAAGGTTGCTATGGCCCTTAGTTCATCCATGGTTACATCCGAGAATCGATTCCATTGTTTGAAAGTATAGCAAGGACCAGCCTATTAACAACCAATGGTTGTCTTTGATTTCGCCGGGTAGCAACTACCGGGTTATTCATGCTTTCCCTAAAGTGGTCCCTGTCCACCGACACATCATCAACCACTGAAGGAGAATCACCATGAACGCCATTGCAAACAACCTGTCCGGCCGTGTAGCCGTCATCACTGGCGCATCGAGCGGCATGGGCCGCGCTACCGCCCTGCTGCTCGCTTCGCGCGGAGCGAAAGTGGCGCTGCTTGCCCGCCGCAAGGAGGCTCTGGATGCCATCGCAGCAGAAATCCGCCAACTGGGCGGCGAGGCCCTTGCCCTCGCCACTGACGTAACCGACCAAGCGTCTGTGGAAGCTGCAGCCGCTGCCGTACGCGAGCAACTGGGTAATGCCGACCTGGTATTTAACAACGCCGGCTTGATGCTGCCTGGCGCGATCGGCGCCCAGCCCCAGAAGGAATGGGAGTCGCAAATCGACCTGAACGTCACCGGCGCAATGCGCGTCATCCAGGCATTTATCCCTCAACTTGAAGAGTCTGCCGCACAGGGCAAGGTGGTTGACCTGATCAATACCTCGTCGATCGCAGGCCAGTACGTGTATGGCTATTTCGCGGTGTACTCCGCCACGAAAGCATTTGTCAGCCACCTGACCCGCCACCTGCGCCTGGAACTGGGACCGAAGAACATCCGTGTGTCGGTGATCGAACCGGGCATCACCGAGACCGAACTGCAGAGCCACTTCACTTTCCAGGGCGCGATTGACTGGCTGGAAAACGCCTCGAAGTCGATCGACTTCCTCAAAGCCGAGGACATCGCACAAACTGTCGGCTTCATCGTGTCGATGCCAAAGCACGTGAACATGCAGCAAATCGTGGTCATGCCAACCAAGGAAGGCATCTGACGCCAGCCGTCAGTTTTCACTTGGGCGCCGGGCTGGATCGCTGATGTTGAACACCCGGCGCACAAGGCTTTCCAGCGCCACGAACACGCCCTCCACGCCAAAGCCGGCGATGAAGGATAGCGCCGAGGTGCTGAGCGCCCAGTTCCCCAGCAGGCCGATTTCGCTGCCTGGCGTGTGGCCGGACGGATTGACGAACAGCGCAATACAGGCGCCAATCGTGGCGCCCAGCGCCAGTTGCAGCAAGGCCAGCGTGAAATCGCGAGGCGACAGCAGGCTTTCGCGCATCTTGGCCCACAGGCCGCGCACCACGGCGGCGCCGGCGCCCAGCACGCCATAGCACAGCGGCAGTACAGCCGTTCCGACCACCAGCGTGACGACGCGCGCCTGCTCTTCCTGCGCACGTTGCAATCGGCTCTCTTTTTCGGACGGCGTGGCGACTGCCTGCTGTGCCACGCCGCCTTCCGGCAAGCGCCCGAACGGGCGGGCCAGCACGCCATAACAGGCTTGCCAGGGAACCAGCCAGTCACGCAGGTTCATGCTGATCGCAGCCGCTTGCGCCGACAGTTGCCGGCGCCGTGTACAGAGCTGGTACTCCTCCGTGTTGCGATAGTGCGGCACCCCGGCCCTGTCGGCCTCCGTGCAGTACTGCATCGGCGGTGCGGTGGCATTGGCGGTATGCTTGAATTCCGCCTCCTCGATTTCCTTGGACAGCGCAACCTGCGCCACCTGCACGGCATCAAGGTGCTGCAGGATGGCGCTGCCTCCCGCAACGTGCCAGGACATCACGCATGTCAGGACCAGTCCAATCAGCAGCAGGTAGACCACCAGCTTCATGCGCAGGTTGAAACTTGAGGCCACCCTGACCAGGCCCGGAAAGGCATTGCGGGCCAGGGTCAGGCGCGTCGGCTTGTCCCAGTGCGAATTGTGCGAGCTACAGTTTTCACCAGTACCGTTGCCGAACATCTTGCTGCGCAGCCAGTTGCGCCAGTCGCGCCGGTTGTCCTCCCCCACCACCAGCAACGTGAAGGCGATGGTCAGGCCTGTCGCCGGGCGCGCGGCAGCGTTCAGTTTGTCCTTGGCGCACAGCACCTTGACCGCCTGTGCCACGCGCTGCTCCTCGCTTCCGGGCGGCGACAGCCCAATCGCGCACAGTTCATCGATGTGCGGCTCACCGTCGTCGTGACTGTGGAAGTTGTAGAGGCTCTTGTCCCAGCGTCCGGAGATGTGGTCAAGCAGCAGGAAGACCTCGTTCAGTTCGCGCACGAAGATGAAGTCTTCGATCCGTTGTTGGCAGGCGGCGCTGCCGTTCTCGTCAGGGCTGGAAGACATGGGCGCCTCCCCAATTAGCAGTTTGTCACTTCATTGTGCGCCTGCCAATACGGGGAGGACTTTGCGCTAGCTCAAACGTGAGCCTTATTCGCCCGGATGGTACTTGCGCTCCAGGTTCTTTTCGATGTCTTCCTTGTAGAACAGCACGTCCTTGAACTCGCCGCGCGCATACATCTCGGCCTGGTCGTTGAAGTGCGGCGATGCCGGGTCGCCGCTTTCGCCGCCGGCCAGGATGCTCTTCGCCTTGATCTTCGGACCGAACTCCACAGCTGCCACAAAGCTGTTGCCGCGCTCGCCATAAATCCGCTTGGTGCGCTGCTGCGACGTCATGCCATAAGCGGCCAGCGCGCCGAAATTGCCGGACGCATAAGGCACGGGAATGCTTGGCTTGTTGTCGTCAAACGGCTGCACGATATCGCCAGTCAGGCGCTGGAAGCGGTTGATTTCACCCCATGGTGTTTTCCAGCTTCCAAAGTCGGCGGCCAGTTTGTTCGAGGCGCGCACCAGCGCTTCCAGACGCTGCTTCGGGGTGAGCTGGGTCGCCAGGTAATCGAGAACCGGTATGCCCTTCTCTTTCGCGGCCGGGCCATACTGCTTGACCTGGTCCTGCAGCCAATAGATCGCCACCGAGGTAGGCACTGAAGTCAGAGAGTAACGCATGTCCCAATCGCGCAGCAGCGTGATTTGCTCGATTACGGCCGCCTTGGACAGGTCGCTGGCCGGCGCTTCGTCATACGCACGCACCAGCAGTGGCAGCAGCGGTTCGAACGCCGGCAACTGGTTGTCGTAAGCGGCCGCAATCAGGCTGTCGATGGTGAAGTCTTTCTTCCCCTGCAGCACACGCACCGCGTGGATGCCACGGGCGTTCTCGGGATTGACCGACATATAGGCCGGATAGTCCTCGGGACGTGGGCTGTAGGCGCCAGCCGCCGAGAATGGCCAGTTATTGGTGTTCTGGATCCAGCCGTTCTTCGGATTGAAGAGCTGGATGGTTTCGCGCACCTGGTGCAAGCCCTTCCAGTCGGTCGCCGGTTCGGCGCCGTCGACCGGCTTGGTGTAATCGAAACGCGGGTCGCGTACCGGCATGAAATTGCCGTGGAAGTAGGCAATATTGCCGTCTGCGTCTGCATACACCGTGTTATTGGAGGAATTGGTGCGCAGTTCCATCGACTTGTAGAAGGCCGGATAGTTGCGGGCCTTGGTGCGGATGAAGGATTGCGTCAAGGCCTTCAGCGGCTCGTTCATCATCGCCACGGAGACCCATTTGCCGCCTTGCTCGCGCACCACCGGGCCGCGATGGGTGAAATACGCGGTGACGGCCTTTTCGGCCATGCTGCCGTCTGCAGCCTTGTACGGCAAGCGCACTTGCTCGGTGCGGAACGGGCGCAGCTCTTTGCCGTACTGGTAGAAGAACTTTCCGTCCTTCTCCACCACCGTCTCAAGATATTCGTCGATCACGTCCCCGCCGCCGGAGGTGTGCATCCAGCCAACGCGGTCGTTGAAGCCCTGGTAGACAAAGAACTGGCCCCAGGTCACCGCGCCATAAGCATTCAGGCCTTCCTGGCTGCTCACATGAATCTCGGGGCGGAAGTAGAAAGAAGTGTGCGGGTTGATCATCAGCAGCGCATGGCCCGATTTGCTCAGGGCCGGAGCGATGGCAAAGCCGTTCGAGCCACGCGGTTCGTTATCCAGGTCGCTGCCGATGGCAACCGTGGTTGGCGCCGGCCGCTTGCTGTAGAACGCCTTCAACTGCTCGATGCTGACGGTCTCGATATCGCCACCGATGCTGCCCTCGCTGAAGCTGAGCGCCATCCAGGGTTCGAAACGGGTCAACAGGCGCGGCTCTGCCTTCGGGTGGGTGTGCAGGTAGAAGTTCAGGCCATCGGCCCAGGCTACCATCAATTTCTTCAGCCACTCCGGGCTGGCCTTATACTGCGCCTTCAACTGCTCGGGCGTGATGAAGAGCTTCATGCGCAGGTCCTGGTACAGCGCCTTCTCGCCCTCCACTTCCGCCAGGCGGCCCATCGCGTTGATGAAATTCAGCTCGATGCGCTTGAAGTCATCTTCCGACTGCGCATACATCATGCCGAAGACCGCTTCGGCGTCGCTCTTGCCATAAATATGCGGAATGCCCCATTTGTCGCGCAGGATCGTGACGCGCTTGGCAATTGCTTGCAGGCGCAACACTTCCGCAGGACTCAATGCCCCTGCCGCCTGCGGAGCGGCAGGGGCGGCAATCGCAGGAACGGCACAGAACGCGACTAACGCGGCATTCAGCTTAAGCATGCTTTATTGCTCCACCAGTTGGGCGATGCGTTCGCGCAGTTCGGCATTTTCAGCACGCAGCGCCGCATTCTTTTCCTTCAATTGCGAGATCTCCAGGCGCAGCACTTCCACCTCGGTCAGCGGGGCTGGGCGTTCGGCTGCTTCGTAATGGCCCTCGCCAACATTCTCTTTCGGCGCCTTTGGCGGACGGTTGGCAGCGCGCTGTTCGCGGATCTCGCGGGCAGCCTGCTGCAGGAATTTGCGGCCACCGGCGACGGCCGACTTCTGGTCTTCCTCCGACAGCGTGGCCACCGTGGCGGCGGCATTGATCGAGATTGTGCCGGAACGCACGGCTTCCACCAGCTCCGGCGTGGCGCTGCGGGTGATCTTTTCGATCTGTCCCAGGGTGTTGGCGCTCAGGCGCGCGGCGCGGGCGATATCTTCCCGTTTGGCTTTCGGTTTTGGCGGCGGAGCCGCTTCTTCGGCTTCCGGGTCCGGCGGCGCAATGGCGGCATCCTCCGCCTTGGCCTGCTCTTTTACGGCCTGCTCGCGCTTGGCCAGGATTTCCTGCTGGCGCAAAGCCAGCACGCCACGCTGGAAGTCCGACACGCTGCGGCGGCCCAGGTGGTTATCGATCATCCACAGCATCACGTCTTCAATATCCTTGAAACTCGTGTTCTGGGTGACTTTGAAAGGAATGCCGTGCTGCTGGCAGATCGAATAGCGGTTATGGCCGTCGACCAGAACATCGTTCCACAGCACCAGCGCATCGCGGCAACCTTCGGCCAGCAGGCTGCGCTCCAACGCGGTGCGCTCAGCCTCGGTCAAAGGTTCGATATAGTCCCGCAGGACGTCATTAATCTTGATTTGCATGTGGTCTTTCCAGGGAATTCTGCGACCAGCATGCTACAACATTCCGCGGCGATTACAAGCATTGCCAAATTTACTACTACTAGATGTTAACGAAGAGGCATGTCATAATAGCGGGCTTCAAAGTGCCCCGGTGGTGAAATTGGTAGACACACCGGACTTAAAATCCGTTGCCTGCAAGGGCGTGCCGGTTCGATTCCGGCCCGGGGCACCATCCAGCCGCATCACCCCTTCCTGCTGTTTGGCTCAAACAGGAAAATATCTTCAATACGCTTCCCAAAAAGCCCGGCGATCGAGAACGCCAGCGAAAGGCTCGGCTCATAGCGCTCAGTTTCAATCGCATTGACGGACTGCCTCGACACTCCTAGCCGCGCCGCGAGCTCTCCCTGGGTCCAGCCTTGCTCATTGCGTAGCTGCGGAAGCAGGTTTTTCATTTAGCCTCGAACCACAAGTAGAGCATCTGCACGTTGAAGACACTCCAGCCGACAGCCTGGATCCACATCATGCTCAGCTTGGGAAAGCCGAGAAGCTCAAGGAAAAAGTAAATCATCGACAGCAATCCGATGGCAATCCCCGTAATTGCCGCAGCGCGCACAGTTCGATACCTGACATACTCGTCGCATGAAAGGAAAAGCCAGTAACTGACCGCGAAGATGAGGAGTCCGGGAGCAATTGGCGCAAGCACGAGAAGGGAACGAATGCTGCCGCTTGGCATAGCCAAATAGGCCCAAATCGCGATGCCGAGGGCACACCAGTATGCCCACTGGCTCCAGAAAATTGCGCTTGCGGCAGTGCTGGGAAATATGGATGATGCGTCTCCGGCTGTCAAGCAAACTTTACATTACGGCGACAGACTCGCGTCCTGGGAGCGCGCAGACCGGCCCCAAAGCGAAATGCATTCGTTTATCTCTTCGTCCCAAGCTCTCTCGGCTACGAGTTCTGCTCGGCTTTCGTGAATGTGACGAAACAAGGAATGGACTGCAATTCGCTGTGAAGCTGAGCAGTACTCAAGAAAGTCATTCGCGATTCCATGACTTGTCAGCCGCAGTGAGAGCAAAAATGGGTGCTCGAAATCCTGATGGTCATTTAATGCAAACCGCGCCAAAGCAGGAAAGAAATACGCAAGCCCTTCAGGCAGGCATTCGGTTAATGGGTTGTAGCAAGGATTTCCGATATCCTCTCCCGTCAAGGTGTCCGGAGTGCGGGAATGGAGCAACTGGTCATGGTCCATACATTCAGGATCGCCATCTTCGACCGTAAAGTGGATGGGACGTTGGACGCACGCAAACGCATCATCCACTACCTTCAGGATTGCTTCATCAGTATTCATCGGCCTAAGTGGTATATGTGAAAAGTTGCGGCCCATCAGGAGCGGCTGCGATATCGAATTGGGCGCCACCTTGAGCACGAACAGGCTGCGGTGCCGCCCTCACGGATTGTCGGAACAAACTTGAACCCGCATAGCAGCATCCAGCAGAAGCTAAGGGTTGCCAGTCTCTTTTGGTGCAAACCGTAAAGGAATGCGTGCCAGCTTTCCTGCCCCGAAGTCCCGTTCGAAAGGGAGATCCCGCCGATGTGCATAGCCAATGTAGCAATCGCATTTAAGCCGGCTGCATGGCCGCTCTGCCAGCATCGACTCCAATGAGTCGCTGTACAGATTCCCCAGGCGCTGCGGGATAAAGTGGCAACGCTGCACTTCCCCGTCGCCATCCACGGCAATGGCGTCCTCGCCGGCGGCGCAAGGGCTGCCGCGTGAGGGTGCGGGACGGCGGTTATGGGCGAACCAGGGATCGACCGCATCAAGCCAGGCCAGATCCTCCGCGGTATAGTAGCCAGGTCCGCGCCGGTCGAAAGCGTTCAACCAAAGATACTGGCCGGGTGGCAGCGCCGCTCGCAGTTCGGCGATAGCGTTGAAATGCTCTCGCATCGCGACCACACCGACCGAAAAGCGTATTCCCATCTTCGCGAGACGCGCACAGCGGTCAAGGAACCGCGGTTGAGAGGTTTGCCCTGGGTGGTAAGTGCACCATAGGCTTACCTTGCCCGCATCCACCTCTTCCAGCCAGGACAGCGGTGCGGCCAGGTTGGTCTGCACCGAGACTTGCTGCACATGCGGCATCGCCGCCAGCGCCTGCACCGCCTCGCGATAATGCCGGCGCACCAGCGCCTCGCCCCAAGGCGTAAACTGGATTCGCAGTGTACGCTTTTGCTGCCCTGCCCATTCCACGAACCGTGCGACTTCAGCCGCGTCCTTGGCAAGCCTGGCGCGGCTATCCTTGCGCTTGGCGAAGGGGCAATAGCCGCAATCATAATTGCAGCTCTCAAGCGTTCCCCGGTACAGAACTGAGAGAGGCGTTTCGCCTTGGGCGTTCAGCACGACGCGCCGCCGCTCGACATCAGCTCCTGCACCCGTTCAGATGCCAGCCATGGGCCGATGGTATCGGCGTACGCGTAGCCCTGGTCATTGAGGCGAAGGATGGAACCGGTTTGCTCCGCAAGGCCCAGCGCGGCCAATTCCCTCAAATCAGGCAGGTCATCGAGGCAGCTGCTGCCAAAGCGTGCGGCATAGGCCAGCAAGTCAAGGCCAGGGTCTGTCAACAGGGACTGGATCACATAACGGCGCTGCTGTTCTTCCGGCCCAAGCTGGAAACCGTGGCGCGCTTCCATGAAATCTTGATCTTCGTACGCGAGATAACCCTTGATGATGTCCATCGTGCCGGCGCGGCCCACGGCGTAATCGGTTGAATAGTGCAGCGCGCGCGTATAGGAACGGGCGCCCGTTCCCAGGCCCACCATGCCGTCGTTCTGGCAGCAATAGGATGGTCCGGCCTGTTCGGGCGCATGGGGTGCCCGGAACATGCGCATCGACACTTGCACATAACCCCGCGCACGCAGGTGGTCGCGCGCTGCGATATACAGCTGCAAGCGGCTGTCGCCCTCCGGCGCGAGCGGGATGGTATCGAAGCTCCCTGCCGCGCGCCGTTGCGCCATTTTGCCCAGGCCCGTGTGCTGCCGCACGTAGAGCGGATACAGGTACAGTTCTTCCGGCATGAATTCCAGCGCACTGTCGATCGACGCCAGCAGGCTGGAGACCGTTTGCCCGGCGATCCCGTAGATCAGGTCCAGGTTGAGGGTCGGGAAGCCGGCCTCGCGAATGCGCGCAATGGCGCTGCGAACAGCATCATTCTGCTGCGGCCTGGCCAATGCGCGCATTTCCGGCGCCGAGAAACTCTGGATGCCAAGGCTCACGCGATCGATCCCCATCGCGCGGCATACTGCCAATTTGTCGGCGGTCGCGGTTTCCGGTGAGGCTTCGATGCCGGACGGAGTGTCCTGCAACGGGATTCCAAGGATATCCTCGGCGCCGCGCAGCAATGTTTCAAGCTGGCGTGGCTGCAGGAAGGTCGGCGTGCCACCGCCCAATGCGAATCGGGCAAAGCGCCGCTCGCCCAGCACCTCGTTCAGCACCCGCATCTGGCGTACTACCTGCGACACGTAGCGCTCAACCAGTTCGTCGCCCGGATTTGCCATCGCGAACAGGTTGCAAAAGCCACAGCGCATTTCGCAGAAAGGTACGTGGATATAGCCGAACAAGGCGGAGCGGTCTTCCCCTGCCCACAAAGGTTGCAGCGGTATTGGCTGTTCCAGGGTCCGGTATGCGGACTTGTGCGGATAAGAATAGGAGTACGCCTGGTACGGCGTTTGCCGCATGCGTTGCGCCAGAGTGCTGGCGGGGACGGGGTGGTTCAAGATCGCGTCGCTCCGGGCGAGTTAAGAAAAAAATGCGCGTAAGGGACATTCCACACGGTTTCATGCGCCAGGCGATGGCCCTGGAAGCCGGCTTCGCCGTAAGCGCTGCCGTGGTCGGAACAGATGATGACGAAAGTCGGTGCGCGCGCAGCGCAGGCGGCCAGCAGCGGTTCCAGTTCGCGGTCGACGTAGCGCAACGCGGCAGCATGGCTGTCCAGGTTGTCTGCTTTGCAGCCACGCAAGTAAACGCGGTTTGGCTTGTGGATCGCTGCTACGTTCAGGAACAGCATTACCCGCTGATCCCCCGCCGCCTGCAAGCGTTGCTGCGCCAGCGCGGCCTGGTTGGCGGTTGAATTGGGCGCGTCCACGCCCATCGAGTGCGACCAATGGCTTTCGGCGAACATCGACGGCAATACGCATCCCAGTGCGGTCTGCTTGTTGAAGAAACCGACGCCACCGATGCAGACAGTGTGGTAGCCGGCGGCCGCCAGCCCTGCCAGGATGCTTTCCTGCTCGAACACGCAGGTGCGCGCGGAAGTTGTCTCGCTGCCGCGGAAGGCAGTGGCGAACAGGCGCGGATGCGGGCCGGGGCTATCCGGAGTTGGCAGGAATCCGGCAAAGAAGGCATGGTGCGCGGCGTATGTGAAGCTCGCCGGCGAATGCCTGCGCTCCCAGCCGCCTGGCGGGAGGTAACGGCTAAGCACGGGCAGCTCGCCTGCCTCGTACAGTTGCTGCGCCACGTCGTAGCGCAGGGTATCGAGCGTGATGAACAGGATGTCGTGGCTGCCGACCACCTGGTTCATGTCGGGAATGCTGTGTGCTGCCAGTGTCATTGCGTGAAGCTTTTCCATTGGGCCGTGTAGGTATCCTGTTCCTGCCACAGCAGGCCGGGAAGCAGATCGCCGAAAGCGTTCGCTTCCAGCACATGGGCTTCGCCGCGCTGCGCCACCAGGTCCATGCCGATGACGTGGCTGGCGGGGAAAGCCTGCGCGGTCTGCCGGGCGACTCGCTCCAGCGCTGCGGAAGATGCAGCGTCGAGCAAGCTGTCGGCGGCGGCACGGCGGTTATCCAGGTGCAGGTTGGTCATCATGCGCGTGCCGATACGCGCTACGCGGTGCGCCGGCTGGCCGCCGAGCGTGAGGACGCGAATATCGTAATGACCATTGCCTGCCCGTGGTTTAGGCAGCCACGCTTCGGCGTATGCCTGCTGCCTGGCCAAGAGGTCGACCAGGCTTCGCACGTCGGTGCCGTGGTGATAGCGGCTCATGCGCTTGCAGTTGTACAGCCGCGTGCCATTTGAGCCGTGCACCAGTTGTGCCGAAGTGGTGGCCTGTTCGCCGCCACGCCGGTTGCGCCGGTAAGCGACTACACCGGACGCGCTGGAGCCGTAGCGGGTCTTGATGAAGGCCCGGTCCAGGTCATGCTGGTCAAGCAAGGACTGGAAATGATCGTACCCTTCCACTATTCCCAGAACCTGCGCGACGGGAACATCATGTTTTGCGAGATGCTGCTGGCAGGCCAGCTTGTCCGTCATCAAAAGCGCTTCGCGTGGGGCGTTCATGACACGGACGTGCGGCGCGGTTGCCAGTTGTTGCTCCAGGCTTTGCAAGGCCCGTTCCAGGCCCTTGAACCACGCGCCGGAAACTGCAATCTCGCCGTGCTCCAGCGGGCCAGGCACGGCGATTCCTTCGGCAATGCAGCCTTCGGCCAGCAAGCGAGCCTGTACAGCGGGATCGTCGCCGGGGGAATCGACCTTGAACACGCAGGGCTGCTCCAGCATGCTGCTCAAACGCTCAGGAGCGGCCAGCCAGTCGCGCCATTCGAGCACTTCGGCGGGCGGCAGCCCTGCAGCGCTGCGCGCCTGCTGCGTCAGCCGTATGCGTTTGCCGCTAGCGACACCGAGCAAGACCAGACGGCTTGGCAATGCTTTATTCTCCAACGGCGACGTAACGCGACCCGTCATCTTCGTCCTGCGCGTCTTCCAGCACCACCTCTGGCGCCAGCGCTTTCAATTGCTGCTGCAAGGCCGGAGAGATGTAATGGTGCGACAAGTCCAGGCGTTGCAGCTTGCGCACGTGGGGGCTGTCCAGCAGCGCACGCGCGCCCTCATCCCCAAGGGTGCCCAGCGACAGGTCCAGGGTGTGCAGGCGGCCGACCACTTCCTCGCCCGCCAGCCACTGCGCCAGTTCGTCGGAGATCTCCGAGTCGCGCAGGCCCAGGTAGCGCAGCGAAGGGCCGGCCAGTGCACCCAACACGCGGCGGTACAGGCCAACGTCGCCGTCAAAGCCGTATTCATCGGAGCCCAGCCACAATTCAAGATGCTCCAGGGCTGGCAGCGACGAGGCGATCAGTGCTTCCACCACTTCAGAAGGCAGGCCGCCGGACTCGATCGTCAGCTTGCGCAGCGCGGTATGCGTCACCGGCTGCAGCGACAGATCCTGCGCGCCGCGAATGCGCAACTCTTCCAGCTTGGGAAATGCCTTCAGCAAAGGCGTGTAATCGCCCTGCACGATCCACGAAATCTCGCATTCTTCATACGTCATGTCGCCGATGAACAAGGCGCGCAACGCTGGCAGTTCCGGAGCACGTGCGACCAGTGCCGCAATTATGTCGTTGGCGCTTTCTTCGTAAGGTTCACCCCACATGCCGATCACCAGGGAGTCAAGCTTCGATTTGTCGGCGCTTTGCAGGAATTGCTCGAACAGTTCGGACATCTTGCGCTCGTCGTCATACTCAAGCGACAGGCGGTAGACCTTGTCGCCCGACAGGTCGACCGGGGACGCCGGATCATAAGCGGTAACGGTTTTGTTAAAGAAGGTTTCGGTGCTTTCGGAGATGGTCACAGTGCGCTTCCTGGAAAAGGCCCGGGCGCCTTTCGCCTGGGAAATATTGAAATATTAACATGCGAAACCCTTAACCACGGCTTAAATTACGTGATCCCCTAAGTTGACGGAGAGCATCTGGCGAACATACACTCCGCCCCGTTATCATTTTTTGGAGCCCCCTTTCATGGGCACTTGTTCGAGTCATAGTTGTCACCGAATTCACTTCGGCATCGCATAACGGCACGATCACGTCCTGGGCTCCTGTCCAACCGTCATCTGCCATGAGCGGATGATGATTCAAGCGCGCACGATCGCGGGCCCGCATCCTTGCGGAGAGCCTGATGTTCGCATCTATCACTACGCGTCCCAATCGCTGGGACTGGGCATTGCTGCCGCTCGTGCTGGCGGTATTGCTTGCTGTCGCCTACGGCGCCATGCAGATGGCGCGCCCCTTCGTGCTTGGCCAGCCGATGCCGGTCAGCCTCGATCCGGCCGCACTGCCCTATTACCTGTTGCGCACCATCCTGCGCATGTTCGCCGCACTCGGCGTGTCGCTGGTGTTTGCGTTCGTCTTTGCGGCGGTGGCGGCCAAGTACCGGTTAGCTGAAAAAATCCTGGTGCCGCTGCTGGACGTGCTGCAGTCGGTGCCGGTGCTGGGCTTCCAGGCGATTGCCATTGCACCGTTCATCGCGCTGTTCCCCGGCAGCCAGATGGGCGTCGAGTGCGCGGCCATTTTTGCGATCTTTACTTCGCAAGCCTGGAATATGGCCTTCAGCCTTTACCAGTCGATGCGCGCAGTGCCGGCCGAACTGCGTGAGGCAAGCCGCATGTTCCGGCTGTCGGCATGGCAGCGCTTCTGGCGCCTGGAGCTGCCGTTTGCCATGCCGGGACTGCTGTGGAACATGATGATGTCCATGTCGGGCGGCTGGTTCTTCCTGGTCGCTGCGGAGGCGATTTCCGTCGCCGGGCAGGACGTCAAGCTTCCAGGCATCGGCGCCTATATCGCGGTAGCCATCGAAGCAGAAAATGGCCGCGCCATCGCCTGGGCCATCGGCGCCATGTTCGTCGGCATCGTGATGTATGACCAGCTTTTCTTCCGCCCTTTGCTGGTGTGGGCGGACAAATTCCGCTTCGAGGAGCTGGATGGCGAAGTGGGGCGCCGTTCCTGGCTGCTCGATTGGGTGCGCCGCAGCCGCATTGCAAGCCGCCTGACCGGCAAGGCCTGGAACCTGATGCGCTCGACGCTGGGCTGGTTCCCTGCCCGTCCGGCCGACGCGAATGCCGCCGGCAAGGCCGCGCGCCGCTGGCGCCTCCCGGCAAGGGCTGCCGATACACTGCTGCTGGTGCTGGCGATCTGGGCCAGCTATCGCGTGGCAGCCTTCATCCACACCGAAGTTGGCTGGCGCGAAGCGGCCAGCGTGTTTGGCCTCGGCCTGGCAACGCTGGCGCGGGTGGCAGTGCTGATCACACTGGCGTCCCTGTTCTGGGTGCCGGTCGCGGTGTGGATTGGACTGCGCCCGCGCTATGCGCAGAAAATCCAGGCGGTGGCGCAGTTCCTGGCAGCGTTCCCGGTCAACCTGCTGTTCCCGGTGGTGGTGTATTCGGTGCTGCACCTGGGCCTGAATCCGGATATCTGGCTGAGCCCCCTGATGGTGTTCGGCACCCAGTGGTACATCCTGTTCAACGTCGTGGCAGGAGCTTCTACCCTATCGACCGACTTGCGCCTGGCCGCAGCGAACCTCGGCTTGAAGGGATGGCTGAAATGGCGCCGCGTCTACCTGCCGGCCGTCTTCCCAAGTTACGTGACAGGCGCCGTCACAGCCTGCGGCGGTTCGTGGAACGCCAGCATCGTGGCCGAATACGTCACCTGGGGCAAGACCACCCTGGTGGCGCATGGACTTGGCAGTTATGTAAAGCAGATGACCGATGCCGGCGACTTCCCCCGCATCGCCCTCGGCATCGGCGTGATGTGTGTATTTGTAATGGCAATCAACCGCTTCGTTTGGAGCCGTTTGTATCAGGAGCAGGCATGAAAAAAGAAATCCTGGTCGACCTGCAAGGCGTCGGCAAATCCTTCCGTACTGGCGATGGCGCCAGCCGCACCGTGCTCGATGGTGTCGACTTCGCGCTGGAGTCGGGCGAAATCGTCGCCCTGCTTGGCAAATCGGGCTCCGGCAAATCGACCCTGCTGCGCATTATCGCGGGCCTGGTGCAGGCCGATGCCGGCGCTGCCAGGTATCGTGGCACGCCGCTATCCGAGCCGGTGCCGGGCATCGCCATGGTGTTCCAGTCTTTCGCCCTGTTCCCCTGGCTGACCGTGCAGCAGAACGTTGAATTGGGCCTGGAGGCGCAAGGCGTGGCGCCCGCAGAACGCGCAGCGCGCAGTGAAGCCATGCTGGACTTGATGGGCCTTTCCGGCTTCGAAGGCGCCCTGCCCCGCGAGCTTTCCGGCGGCATGCGCCAGCGCGTGGGCATCGCGCGCGCCCTGGTCACCAATCCGGACGTGCTCCTGATGGATGAAGCCTTTTCCGCGCTTGACGTGCTGACCGGCGAAACACTGCGTAACGATATCCTCGAACTGTGGGACCACGGGCGCATTCCGACGCGCGGCATCCTCGTCGTTTCGCACAATATCGAAGAAGCGGTGATGATGTCGGATCGGATCATCATCCTCTCCAGCGATCCAGGCCGCATCCGCACAGAAATCCGCATCGACTTGCCACGTCCACGCAATCCGGACAGCCCGGCCGTGCACCAGTTGATCGATGAGGTGTATGGCCTGATGACCATGCGCGCGCCCGCCGCTGTTCCGGCACGCGGGGCCGGCCCGGATTACCGCCTGCCCGATGCCGATATCGAACGGATCGAGGCCGTCCTTTCCCTGCTGGCATCTGATGCGTTCAATGGCCGCGCCGACTTGCCGCGCCTGTCCGACGAAAGCGAGTTGCCGGACGAAGCCCTGTTCCCGGCCTGCGAGGCCTTGTCCCAGTTAGGTCTGGCCACAGTAGAAGGCGGCGACATCACCATGACCGGACTGGGCCGGCGCTATGAGGCGGCCGACCATGCGGGCCGGCAGGCCATCTTCGGACGCCAGTTGCTGGCGCACGTCACGCTGCCGCAGCATATTTACAGTATGCTGCGTGCCTCCGCGGACGGTGCGCTGCCGGAAGAACAAGTGTTGTCGACGCTGATGGAATCCAGCGAACCTGAAGAGGCGCGCCGCACCATGCGTACAGCCGTCGAATGGGGACGTTACGGGGAGATTTATGAATTTGATTTTCACACGCGTCGCCTGCGCCTGGCCTGACAAGGGCAGCGCCGTATTCGCGGCGGGTGCACTGCTATCAACCGCGGCATGGGCCGGCCGGCCTTTGGCCACCGATGACGCCACCATCCTCGCACCGGGAGACTGCCAGGTCGAGGCCTGGCACCAGCACAGCGGGCCCCTTCGCGAGTGGTGGGCCATGCCCGCGTGCGGCGTCGGCGGCTGGGAGCTGGCTGCCGGCAAAGGCCAGTCGAACAACGCCGTCTTGCAGGCCAAGACCGTCTTGCGCGGCCTGCAAACCAATGGCTGGGGGCTGGGCCTGGCCTTCGCTACTCAGCACGGCATCACACGCCAGCATACAGTCAACCTGCCGCTGACGATGTCCTTTGCCAACGACGCCCTGCTGCTGCACCTGAACGGTGGCTGGTTGCGCCAGCCAGGCACGCCTGGCCGCGCCAACTGGACCATCGGCAGCGAACTGGCGTTTACCCGGCGCTGGAGCGCTTCCGTGGAGAGCTACGGCAGCCGTCACCGCCCGCCAACCCGGCAGGCTGGCTTGCGCTATACACTGGTCGAGGACCGCCTGGACCTTGATGCCAGCGTTGCAAAAACATCCGGGGCGCCGCATCAACTGGCCCTGGGGATGACTTGGGCCTTGCCGCAATTGCTATACTAGCGCCATGAAAACCCTGCTTCCCGTCGCAGCAATGGCTGCGCTCCTCACTGGCTGCGCCGGCATTGGCGCACAAAGTTTTTACGCCAATCCATCGGCGGCGAGTCCATTCGAGATGTGCAAGACGCTCGCCACGGGTTCGCCCGACATGAACTTTGCCAATGCCCTGCGCATGGAGCTGGGCCGCCGCGGCGTGGCCGAAGCATCCTGTCCCGAGGTCATCAAGGAACGCGAAACCCTGGTGACGGTCGGCGCAGTGGCAGGCGTGGTCGCGCTGGCCATCGCGGCGAGCAAGCACAACAATGTCAGCATCGGCGTCGGCGGCACGATCGGCCTGTACGACGACGACTGGCGCTCCGAACCGGCCCAGGCTCCAAATACCGACCGCGAGTGGGCATGGGACCGCTACACCGGCGAGAACGGAAGCGATATCTGGGCCTGCCGCGGCGTCCAGACCGGCGCCCTCACCGACCCGTCGCGCTGCCAGGGCCGCCCCCTGACCGATACAGTTTGGCCTGGCCCGGCTGCTCCATTCAGGTAGAGCTTCCCGCAGCGTTCCTTCGCGAAACTAGCTATTGCGCCCGGCCGCACGATAGCGTCAAGCTTTCGGCAGATGCGTCCCGTGCGTGGAGAATGATGGCGTTCTCTTCGACGGGGCTGCGAAATGAAGACAAGAAACTTTCTGATGCTTGCCGCCTGTGCGGCAACATGCGTTCTGGCCACGCCCGCTTTCGCCGGCACGTTTGACAACGGCATGCCAGCTGCCTGGCGCTGCACCGGCAGTTGCGGCACGTCGGCCGCGAACGGCGTGGTGAGCCTCGCGCCGGGCGGCGGAAGCGCCTACGGCTGGATCTCCAGCTACAACTCCACCAGCGACGTCGCGCTGCCGGGCGTAGGCGGCGCGGGAAAACCCGCCAATGGCTCGATCCTGCGTTCCGTCTCATTCATGGCTGACGCCAATGCAGCACTCGACTTCCGCTTCAATTACGTGACGACCGATGGCGCAGGCTATGCCGACTACGCCTGGGCGCGCCTGCTCGGCGCCGACAACCAGCAAATCGCGCTGCTGTTCACCGCACGCACCAGTGAAGATGGCAACGCAATTCCCGGCTTCGACATGCCGGCATCTGCGGCAACCTTGACGCCTTTCCCTGTCGCCGTGGCGCCGGGCCAGACCATGTGGGCGCCCCTTGGTCCGGATTCCGACGAATGCTACGACAGCGGTTGCGGCGCCACCGGCTGGGTGCGCGCGCAATATGCGATCGCCAATGCTGGCAAATACCGCCTCGAGTTTGGCGTCACCAACTGGAACGACCAGGATTTCGACTCCGGCCTGGCCCTGGACGCCATCACGGTCGGCGGCGCGCCATTGCCCATTCCCGAGCCGGGACAATTCGCAATGCTGCTGGCCGGCCTGGCCATGCTCGGCACGCTGAAGCGCCTGGCGCGGTGATCCGGGTCGGCATCTCCGGCTGGCGCTATACCCCGTGGCGCGGCGTGTTTTACCCGCCGGACCTGGCGCAGGCGCGCGAGCTTGAATTCGCCTCGCGCGCCGTGCGCACGATTGAGATTAACGGGTCCTTCTACTCACTGCAGCGGCCAGAAAGCTACCAGGCCTGGTACGACGCTACGCCGGACGATTTCGTGTTCGCCCACAAGGGCAATCGCTACATCACCCACATCCGCCGCCTGCGCGAGCCAGAAAAGCCTTTGGCCAATGTCTTCGCCAGCGGCGTCCTGCTGCTGCGGGAAAAGCTCGGGCCCTTCCTTTGGCAGTTTCCGCCCAACTTCAAGTTCGATGAAGAGCTGTTCGAACACTTTTTCAGCTTGCTGCCGCGCGATACCGAACAAGCCTCCACGCTGGCGCGCAGCCACGAGCCGCGCATGAATGGCCGTTCAGCTACGGAAACAGACGCAAAACGCAAACTTAGGCACGCAGTCGAAATACGCAACGAATCATTCGCCGATCCCGCTTTCGTCCGACTGCTGCGCAAGTACAAGATCGCACTGGTGGTGGCCGATACGGCTGGCAAATGGCCCGACTACGAAGACGTTACCGCGGGTTTCATGTACTTGCGCCTGCACGGGGAGAAAGAGCTGTATGCCAGCGGCTACACGGCGGAATCACTGGACCGCTGGGCAGCCCGCATCAGCGCATGGGCGAATGGCAGCCAGCCCGGCGACGCAAAACTGATCGTCGACAGTGCGCCGCCGAAACGCGCCAGCCGCGACATTTACTGCTACTTCGACAATGACGTAAAAGTGCATGCACCTTTCGACGCCCAGGAGCTGGAGCGGCGCTTAGTCCGCTGAGGGGCGCCGCTGCGCGCGGTAAATGCCCGATTGCCCGGAAAACATGAAGGCAACCGCACAGGCCAGCGCCGCGTAAGGTCCGATCGCTGGGCCAAACAATTCCATTGCCATGACGGTGCAGGCCAGCGGCGTATTGGCCGCGCCGGCAAACACCGCGACAAAGCCGATTGCAGCCAGCAGCGGGAACGGCAGGTGCAGGATGGGCGCCAGCACATTGCCAAGCGTTGCGCCGATATTGAACAGCGGCGTCACCTCGCCGCCCTTGAAGCCAGAGCCCAAAGAGCCGACAGTGAACACGAATTTCCCGATCCAGTCCCACCAATCGAGCGGAATGCGGAAGGCTTCCACCATCGGCCCGATACCGAGGCCGAGGTAGCGATGGAAGTCAATGCCGGACGCGCCGCCGGCGCCAACCACCAGCGCGATAACGGCGCCACCGGCCAACGGCCGCAACGGCGCGTAGGCAAAGCGCTCCTTGAACCAGGCTGACAAACCGTGCGTGGCCGCCGCAAAGGCTCGTCCCACGAGGCCAAAGACGACGCCCGCCACGACGATGCCGGCCAGCGCCAGCAGCAGCGGGCCGTCCGGCGCACCGAGGGTGCCCGCCGGATAATGCGTATGGCCCACGCCCCAGGCTCTTGTCACCTGGTCCGCCAGCACCGCTGCCAGCATGCAGGGATAAATCGCGGTAAAGCGCATGCGCCCCACCACCAGCACTTCCAGTCCGAAAATCGCGCCGGCGAGCGGCGTGCCGAACACCGACGCGAAACCGGCGCTGATGCCAGCCATCAGTACCGTACTGCGGTCCTCGCGCGGAAGACGGAATACATGGGTGAGCTGGTCGGCCAGCGCGCCCCCCATCTGCACTGCCGTGCCTTCGCGCCCGACCGAGGCGCCGAACAAATGCGAGACCACAGTGCTGCCGAGGATCAGCGGTGCAAGCCGCAGCGGCACCACATTCTTCGGATCGTGAATCTCGTCAATCAGCAGGTTATTGCCCGCCTCGACGCGGCTGCCGACGTGCAGGTAAATCCAGCCGACCGCAAAGCCGGCCAGCGGCAGCAGCCAGACCACCCAGCGATAAGCTTCGCGCCAGGCAGTGGCCACGTCCAGCGCCACCAGGAAGAAAGCGGAAGCGCTGCCCGCCAGCAAGGCAACGATGCCGGCCAGCAGGCTCCACTTCCCCAGGTAGCGCAATTGCTTAATGATGATCGTGTCCTTTCTTATCGCGGGTCACTTCCAGCGGTTTCACGCCGGCGGGCGGCGCTGCATTGGGCGCGGATACGGGCGGCGGCAATTCGCCGGTCCACTCGTAGGCCGTGGTGCCTTTTGGCGCCTTGTACCAGCCCGGATCGCTGTAATCGCCCCGCTTCTGGTCCGGGCGCACCTTCATCAGGGTGAACATGCCGCCCATCTCGATATCGCCATACGGGCCGGTACCGGTCATCATTGGCAGCGTGTTCTCGGGGATTTCCATCTCCATGCCGCCCATCGACCCGCCTTTGTCACCCATCACCATATAACCCGGCACCAGCTTGTTGATCTTCTCGGCCACGCCTTTGTGGTCGACGCCGATCAGGGTTGGCACGTTGTGGCCCATGGCATTCATGGTGTGGTGCGATTTGTGGCAGTGGAAGGCCCAGTCGCCCGGATTGTCGGCGATGAACTCGATGGCGCGCATCTGGCCCACTGCAACATCGGTGGTCACCTCCGGCCAGCGCGCAGTCGGCGGTATCCATCCGCCGTCGGTGCCGGTCACTTCGAAGCGATGGCCGTGGATGTGGATCGGGTGGTTGGTCATGGTCAGGTTGCCGGCCCGGATCCGCACGCGGTCGCCCTGGCGCACGACCAGAGGGTCGATAGCGGGGAAAACGCGGCTATTGAATGTCCAGATATTAAAGTCCGTCATCGTGTTGACCTTGGGGACCATGCTCCCGGGTTCGATATCGTATGCGCTGAGAAGGAACACGAAGTCGCGGTCCACTGCATGCTGGCGCGGGTCTTTCGGGTGGGTCACCCAGAAGCCCATCATGCCCATCGCCATCTGCACCATCTCGTCAGCATGGGGATGGTACATGAAAGTGCCCGCATGTTTGGCGACAAATTCATAGACGAAGGTCTTGCCCGGCTGAATAGCAGGCTGGCTCACGCCGGACACGCCATCCATCCCGCTTGGCAGGATCTGGCCGTGCCAGTGCACGCTGGTGTGCTCCGGCAGCTTGTTGGTGACGAAGATGCGCACGCGGTCGCCCTCCACCACCTCGATGGTCGGCCCAGGACTCTGGCCGTTGTAGCCCCACATTTTGGCGTACATGCCGGGCGCGATTTCGCGCATGACCGGCTCCGCGACCAGGTGGAACTCCTTGACGCCATCTTTCATGCGCCATGGCAGGCTCCAGCCGTTCAGGGTCACCACCGGGTTGTATGGTCGGCCGTTGGGCGGCACCAGCGGCGGCGCGGTCGAAGGACTTGATTGCACCGGCGCTTCCGGCAGGCCGGCGGCGCCGGCACGGCTCACCAGGCCAGCACCGATCAGGGCGGCGGCGCCATTGGCGAGGAAGGAGCGGCGCTTGTTGACTGGCTGATTCATTGCTGTACTCCCTTACCGCCAATCGCGGCATCCAGATTGGCATCCGCGATCCAGTATTCCTTGAGTGCGGTGATGTAGTTATTGACGGCGGTGGTCTGTTCGCGGGCGTCGGCCAGCAGTTCGAATACGGACAGCAGCATGCCGTTGTAGCGCAACAGGGTCTCCTCGGAGATTTTCTGGCGCAGCGGGATCACCACATCGCGGTAATGCCTGGCCAGTTCGTACGAAGCCTGGTAGTCCTGGTGGCTTTCGCGCGCTTCGCTGCGGGCATTGACTGCCGCCGCAGCCAGCAGGTTGACCGACTGCATATAGGTTGCCTCGGCATGCGCCACGCGAGCGCCGCCCCAGTCGAACAGCGGCACTTCCACCGAAATCTCATACCCGCGCGAACGGCGCTCGCCGTCGCGTTCACTGATACCGCTCAGTTCCAGCACGTTGATGAAGCGAGTGGTCCTGGTCAGGCCCAGGGAACTTGCCGTGTGCTGCGTGGACAAACGGGCCGTCTGCACATCGAGACGGTCGCGCATGGCAGTGGCTTCAACATCGTCCACCTTGCGCGGGCTGGAAGGCAACTCCGGCAGGCGCTCCGGCAAGCGATAGCTCGTTGCTTCCTCGCCGGCCAGGCCGAGGATGCGGGTCAGCTTTTCGCGGCTGGCGGTGGCTGCCTTGCGCGCGCGCGCCACGTCAGCCATGGCGTCGGCGTGGAAGGCTTCCTCCTTGGCCGCATCGTACTTGCTCCAGTTGCCGGCCGCCTGCATGCGCCGCGCCAATTCGCCGCTGGCATCGGCAGCTTCGCTTATCTGCCGGGCATATTCAACGGCCTGCTGCGCCGCCACGGCCTCGATCCAGGCCAGGCGGGCCTGGTGTGCCATCGAAACGGCTTCGCCGGCCAGTTCCAGTTTGACCTGCTCGAAGCGCTGGGCTTCGATGCGGCTGGCCAGCGGCAGCGTCAGCAACTGGATGAAGTTCATGCTGAGGGTGCGCTCGATAGCGACCTCTCCGCCGCCATGCGTGCGCTTGAAGCTGAAGCCGGGATTGGCCAGGCGGCCGGCCTGCACCAGTTCCGCTTCGGCGATGCCGAGGTCCCAGTAGCGTGCCTGCAGGCTATGGTTGTTCAGTAGTGCGACCTGGACGGCCGCGTCGGCGCTGAGCGGCTCGGCGAGCAGCTTCTTGAGCTGTTCGTTGAGCGCGCGCCGGTCGTCGTCATTGCGCAGCAGGCGCGTCTCGGCGCCACTGCGGCTCTTGGTGGCCTGTGCTACTGCGCCGAAGCCGCCATCGTTCGAGAACGTGGCGCAACCGGAAAGCAGTGCAGCCGCGGCGGCCATTGCCGCCAGCTTGAATGCTTGGTTCATTTTTGTCTTTCCAATGCTTGGTCGTCCTGCGCGGGGACGCAGGATAGGGCCAGCCGCTATGGCTGGCATGGATCAGGCAAGGATCGCCCGCGGCGGGCGTTTGGGAAGGGCAAGGTCAACCGGGAGTGGCGGCACCGGTTCGGGCAGGCGCAGGCGCTCGCCGGGCTGGGGACGGGATGCAGGCTGCGGCAAGGCATAGCCCAGTGCTGCGCCAACGCAGCAATCGCCCATCGCACTGCCGTGCGCAGTGCCGGTGCAGTGGCTGCCCTGGTCCTGGTCGCCAGCCTGCTGGGCGGACGCCAACATCGCCGCATGATCATGCTGACCCGCCTGCGCGGCCTGGACGGCCGGCTTGGCAGGATTGGCCTTTGCGCACAACAGCATGCTGGCCGAGGCAAAGCCCTGGAAGGGCAAAGCCACCAGCATCAGCCAAAGCGCAATGACACGGATCATGGATTTCATGGGCAGCGATATTACCACGACCGCCTTAGAAGCGGCTTATGAGCCTGACATAGCCGCCACGCCCCAAGGACAGCCGCGTGTTGCCGCTGAATTCCTCGTGGTCCCTGTCAAGCGCATTGCTCGCTCCCAGCGCCAGCTCCAGTGAAGGCTTGAGCTGCCAGTTGAAGTTGACGTCCAGTGCGGTATAGCCAGCCACCGCGGTAAAGCGCAGCGGGCCGACGTAGCGCAAGGTCAGGTCCAGGTCACGTCCTTCTCCCAGCGTGTACGAGGAGCGCAGCTTCGCTACACGGCGCGGGTCCCAATTACCCGTTACGGAACGATTGCCAAAATCAGCCTCACCCGGCTTGAGCGAGAACTCCTCATGCATCAAGGTCAGGCCCGCGCTGAGCCGCCAATCAGGTGTGGCCTGGATGCTGCCCCAGGCTTCTAGGCCGCGCGTTTCGCCTTCCATGCCGTTGCCGATCTCAAACATCAGCGGGGCGACCGGTTTCAGTGTGCGCAGCTTGTCATACAGGGCACGATAAGCGGTCAGCGAATAGCTGGCACGGTTGCCGAATTGCTGGCGCAAGCCGAGCTCCAGCACCCGGGCCGTCTCGGACTGGAAATTCGGGCCACCGGTCAGCGTGCCGCGCGGCCCGGCATTGATATAGATCTCGCGGTCAACGCGCGATGGCGCCCGCACGGTGCGCGATAAGGCGGCCCACCAGGACGTCGAGGGCGTCGCCTTCCACGCAAGGCGCACGTTGGGGAGGAATTCCGTGCCGGTGTACTGGTTGCGTTCTATGCGCAGGCCACCGGTCAGGTTCAACTGCTCGCTGAGGGCGATGGTGTCCTGGCCAAACAGGCTGACCCAATGCATGGTGGCGCGCTCGGGCCGGAACGCGACACCGCTGGTGACCACCACGTGGTCGCGCGCGATGCGGTATTCCGCGCCTGCCGCCAGCGTATGCCGGTCAAGCGGCGCGAAATTGTAAAGCGCCTGCAGGTCGGCGACGTCCAGGTCTTCCTTGTAGACGCCGGTCTGGTCGCGCTTCGTGCGGTCGTAATATGCCTGCATGGACAAGCTGGCACCGCCGTACAGCTGACGGCTCCAGCGCCCCAGCAAATTCGTGCCGCGCATGCTTGCGGACGGCAGCGCAGTGACCGGAGGTGTCGGCACCTGGCCTGCGCCAATGCGGTAAGTGTCCGCCTGCACCGTGACGGCATCGCTGCCGCGCAGCCAGTCCGCCCGGAAGCCTGCCTGCGCATTGTGCCAGGCATCGCCCAGCGGCTTGCCGGCCAGCGTTTCGCCGTGCGGCATGGCGTAATCCATGCCGTAAGCGCGCCAGGCGCCATCATCCATCGCCGAGCCATAGCGGAAAGCGGCGCCGGACTGTTCCTGCCCCCAGCGCAGGTCGGCCATCCCGCCCAGGGTGGATGCAGCGGACTTGGTAATCACGTTGATCACGCCATTGACGGCATTGGTGCCCCACAGCGTGCCGCCTGGCCCGCTGACGACTTCGATGCGCTCGATGCTATCCATCGGGACCTGCTGCACGTCCCACGACACGCCGGAAAGCAGCGGCGTATACACCGACCGGCCATCGATCATCACCAACTGCTTGTTGGCGCTATTGCCTGCGAAACCGCGTGCGGTGATGGTGTAATTGCCGGCAGGCGTCTGCGCAACATGCAGGTTGGGCGCCAAACGCAGCGCTTCGGCAAGGCTGCGCGCGCCACTGCGCCGGATATCGTCGGCGGTGATGACGAAAATCGAAGCGGGCGCATCGCCCAGCCTCTCCTCGCGCTTTGAAACGGACACCACGCGCACGTCGCTCAACTCCTCAAGCGACAGGTTGGCAAAATTTTCCGGCGTGGCAGCGCCGCCCGCGGCAGCGACTGCAGGTAGCGACTGGCTGAAGACCCAGCCAGCGACCAGTCCCCACTTCAGTGAATAGCCTGCTTTGGGCATGACGGCCTCTCTTTCAGGAAGCACTGTCGAAAATCTTATCACGCCGACAGTTTTTCCCGCCACACATATGGCTTGCATCGTAAAACGAATAAGCCTCGCCCGCCATATCAGGATTCTTTATAATAGTTGGGCTTGAATCATCCTACTATCCTGATATGAAGCCTGAGATCCAGGGGTTCTTCGACCCAATTACCTCCACTGTCAGCTATGTGATTTACGAGGCCGACGGCAGCGATTGCGCCATCGTCGACTCAGTACTTGATTACGATCCAAAGGCCGGCCGCACCTCGACCACCGCTGCCGACAAGATCATCGCCTTCGTACACGAACATCGCCTCAAGGTCAGCTGGCTGCTGGAAACCCACGCCCACGCCGACCACCTGTCGGCCGCGCCTTACCTGCAGGAGAAGCTGGGCGGCCGCATTGGCATCGGCGCCGGCATCTGCAAGGTGCAGCATGCCTTCTCGGCGATCTTCAATCGCAAGGGTGAAAAGGAGGATGGCTCGCAATTCGGCCACCTGTTCCAGGCCGACGAAGAATTCATGATCGGCAAGCTGAAAGCGCGCGCCCTGCACGTGCCGGGCCATACGCCCGCCGACATGGCTTACCAGGTAGGCGATGCCGTATTTGTCGGCGACACGATGTTCATGCCGGACGTCGGCAGCGCGCGCTGCGACTTCCCCGGCGGCTGCGCCGGCGATTTGTACAAGTCGGTGCACCGCCTGCTGTCGCTGCCGCCGGAAACCCGCCTGTTCATGTGCCACGACTACCCGCCTGCCGGCCGCGAGCCACGCTGGGAAGTCACGGTAGCCGAACAGCGCGCCGCCAACATCCACATCCGCGACGGCATCAGTGAAGAAGATTTCGTAGCCATGCGCACCAAGCGCGACGCCACGCTGCAGATGCCTGTGCTGATCCTGCCAGCCATCCAGGTCAACCTCAGCGCCGGCCACCTGCCCGAGGCCGAAGATAATGGCGTCCGTTACCTCAAGATCCCCCTGAACGCCCTGTAACAATAACTACGGCCCAGCCCGTGTCACACCCTGGGGTCACACCCCAAGTGTGACACGGGCTCAGCTTATTTCAGCGGTTCCGGCGCGCGTCCGATCGGGTCGTCGGTGTTGGCCAGGTACCAGGCCAGCGCCGACATCACGGCGACGTGCTTCTTCATGTTGACCGGGTCGACCTTGTCAAAGGTATCGGCCGGCGTGTGGTGGTAGTTGAAGTACGCGCTGGTGTCGACGTAAGGCATGAAGGACGGCACGCCGCCCGCCTCCAGCTGGTGCACGTCCGAACCCGACGCCGAATCGCGGCGGTTGAACACGCCGGCGCCGATCGGCAGCAAGGCATTGGTCACCGGTGCAAAATACTTCTCCGCCTCGCGGCGCACGCTGCCCATGATGCCGAAGGTACGGCCTACGCCGCCGTCGGTCTCAATTGCTGCGAACTGCTTTTCCAGTTTGCCTTTATTGGCTTCATAGTAGGTGTTACCACCTTTCAGGCCATTCTCTTCATTCGCCCACGCCACCATGCGGATGGTGCGCCGTGGCTGCAGGCCCAGTTTCTTGATGGTCTCGAGCACGCCCATCGACGTGGTGACGCCGGTGCCATCATCATGCGCGCCGGTAGCCAGGTCCCAGGAATCCAGGTGGCCGGAAACGATCACGACTTCATCTGCCTTGTCGGTACCCGGCAGGTCGGCGATCACGTTGAAAGTGTCGGCATCCGGCAGGATTTGCGGGGTCAGGGTCAGCTTCATCCTGACCGGGCCGCGCTTCATCAGGCGGCCGATCAGCATGGCATCTTCCGCGGTCACCGCAGCCGCCGGAATGCGCTGGTCGTCTTTCAGCAGGGTGGCGCCGGTGTGCGGCAGGCGGTAATCGGCGCCACCGACGGAGCGCACAAGCGCAGCCACGGCGCCCAATTCGGCCGCCATACGCGGACCGTTGGTGCGGTAGCGCGAACCCTGCCCATAGGCCGGACCGGCCAGGCCGCGGTCGGCCATGCCCTGGTCGAACGCCACGTCGAACAGCACGATAGCGCCCTTCACTTCCGCCGCGCGGGCTTTCAGTTCATCGAAATCATGCACCACCACGATCGGCGCGGTCAGGCCGGCGGCCGGGGTCGCGCCGGAGCCGCCGAGGGCCGTCAGCACCACGCGCTGGGTGATATTGGCCGGGCGGCCCTTGTAATCGACCAGCTCGCCCTTCTCTTCGCCGCGCACCCAGTGCGGCACCTTGACCGGCTGCAGGGTAACCTTGGCGCCCAGGGCGCGCATGGCGGCAGCGACTTGCTCGACCGCGGCGGCGCCACCGGCGGAGCCGGACAGGCGTGGTCCAACCAGGTCGGTCAGGTCTTCCAGGCGCTGGTAGGAGTAATCGCTCTGCATCGCAGCATCGCGGATTTTGGCCAGGGTGGCGGCATCGTTCGGGCTGGCGGCACTCGCGATGCCGGAGAAGCCTGCGCCCAGCAGGCAGACAAACAGGGCGGAAAGTGCGGGCTTGCGGAGGTTCATGCGTTTCCTGTGAGAAGGTTAAGTTTCGCTCGGAACTTGACACAATAGCGTATTTAATAAGTTCCTGCAGGGAGGGCAACTTAACGATACAAATCTCTCTCCCCTGTGGAGTTTGTAAGAATGTGTATATGCACTGGCGCAAGTTTTCGCGGCTAGTTAATCTACACTCCAACAGAGATTGAAAGGGGACTTACCATGTTCAACAAACGTTTTGCCGGGCTGGTGCTGATGGGCGCAGCCCTGACCGCCTCCTCCGCCGCTTTTGCAGCGGGTGACCGTGACTTCAACACTGCAGCGGGTGCCGTCATCGGCGCTGCAATCGGCAGCCAGAATGGCAGCGGTGGCGCAGTGGTGGGCGGCCTGGTAGGCGCTGCTGTTGGTAACGCCCTGCCAACCGGCCGCCATAGCCGCGGCTATGTCGAGACCCGTGTGTACGCGCAGCCGGCTCCTGTCTACTACGAGCCAGCCCCGGTGTACTACAACCCGCCACCACGCGTTTACTACGAACCGGCGCCGCGCGTGTACTACCAGCCAGCGCCAGTCTACGTCGAACCGCGCCCGGTCTACTACTACGGTGACCGCTACTACCGCGGACATGGCCACGGCCACCACCACGGTCGTTGGTAATCAAACAATAAATCCCGGCAAACGCCGGGTTTTTTGTTGCGCTTTTGGCGCACGAGGAATACAGGGGTAAAAACAGCCTTTATCGAAGGAAAGGCGTGTTGCCAAGCAACGGGGTATACGCGTAAAGTTGCGGTATCCCTACGAACGTCCTTCCATGAACAAGTGCTGTAACCCAGACCATCCGCATTGCACCTACTGGGTCATGCCAGGGGAAAGCACTTGCGCCGGCGGCCACACGCAGCCGGCAGTCGAGGCGGAAGGCGGCAGCTTCGAGCTGCTGAACACCATGCGCAACGCCCGCAGCGGCCCGCCGGCCGTGCCGGCGAACGGCTACATGGCGCCGGCCCGCGTCTATCCCCAGTTGCACATCAGCGGCTTCGACCCGCGCGCAGCCGGCGGCCGGCAATCGCTCAAGATGGAACTGCGCGGCATGCCGCAGGATTGCGCACCGCAGCTGGCGATCCGCCTGCGCTCGGAACTGATCCCGAACGGCGCCTTGCAGCAGCAGTTCATCCGTTCCGTGCATGGCGACTGGCGCCCGGTGTTCGTCGAGTTCTCTTCGCGCGGCAAGGAACATGGCCAGTACCAGATCCACGCCGAAATCGTCAGCAAGGACGATAACGCGGAGCGCCAATGGGAATGCACTTTTGTCATCCTGGTGCCGCGCATCGATGCCAGCCTGAGTGAAATCCACCGCACCTTCCTTAGCACCCACAAGAACGTGCGAGTGATGGCAGACGATGCGGCGATCGCCCGCGTGTCCGCCCAAGGCGGCAACACCATGGACATCGACGTCACCGCCCGCAATGCCGGCATCGCCCACCTCGACCTCGGCACAGCGCCGGGCAAAGTGGATGTTGGCTATTCGACCATCGCCTGGGACGAAGACCTGATCGAGATCGAACAGCCGCGCAGCGGTCCTTCGCATCCCCACCCTACCCTGGCCGCCAGCTTCATCAACGCCGCGCCGGAGAATGGCGCCTGCCGCCATATCCGCCTGTTTGCGATGGAAGAAGTCTCCTTCGGCCGCTTCGAACTGGCCGATCCGGAAGCCGACGTCCTGCTGCACCACTTCAGCGCCGAAGGCCCTGATTCCGCCGGCCTGACGCGCCGACTGTCCGGCCGCCACGCCGTGATCCGCCGCACCCGCAACGGCTTCGAGATCGAGGACGTGTCGCGCTACGGCCTGCTGCTGGACGGTGTCTGGCCAGGAAAGAACAAGCCGGTAGCGCTGCGCACCGGCATGAAGATTGAAATGAGCGCCAGCATCAAGGGCATCGTGCTGCTGGAAGTCAGCGCCGTGATGCCGCATGGCGTAATCCTGCACCGCATCGATGAAGGCGCACGGGCCGAGTGCTTTGTGCTGCTGGCCGCCGACACTCATCCCGGCTACCCGCTGCCGCGCCACAACGCGCTGCCGAAGGCCTCCAGTCTGCCGCTGCTGATGCACCACCAGGGCGGCTTCTGGCATATCGACCAGTTGACCGGCAAGGAAACCGCGCTGGCGCCCACGCCGAAGCAGGAACGGCTGAGCCGCGTGCCGGCCCATACCCGTTTCGCCAGCGATCCTTATCCGGAGCACTGGATCGTGCGCAGTGGCGCCGCGCACTTGCCGCCGGCAGAAGCGACCGCTTAAGTCGCGATAGAAGGACGCTTCGGCAGCGGGATGAATTCCGTCTCGCCGGGAACCTTGGCGAAACGCTGCGCCTCCCAATCGTCAGCCGCCTTGACCAGGCGCTCCTTGCTGGACGAGACAAAATTCCAGAACAGGAAGCGCTGGCCATCCAAAGGCTCGCCGCCGATGATCACGAACTGCGCATCCGTGTTGGCGCTGACGCGCTGCGAATTTGAGGTATCGAGCAAGGCCATGGTCCCCTGCGGCACTGGCGCACTGTCAACATCGACCGAACCGCTGACCGGATAGATGGCCGCCTCTTGCGGCAGGCCGCTCAGGCTCAGCTGCTGGCCTGCCTTCAGGCTCACGTCCAGGTACAGCGTCTGGCTGAAAGTCTTGACCGGCGAAGTGTGTCCGAAGGCCGAACCAATCAGCACGCGCACCCTGGCGCCGTCCACCACCATCTCCGGAATTGCCGCAGCCGGCGTATGGGCGAACGAAGGTTCGTCCTCCTCATGCGCTTTCGGCAGCGCGGCCCACAGTTGCAGGCCATGCGTGCGGTGCGGCACGCCTACCAGGTCTTTCGGGGTACGCTCCGAATGCACGATGCCTCGGCCAGCCGTCATCCAGTTGATGGCGCCCGGCTCGATGCGCTGCAGCGTGCCCAGGCTGTCGCGGTGCTCCATGGCCCCTTCGAACAGGTAGGTGACGGTCGCCAGGCCAATATGCGGATGCGGGCGCACGTCATGGTCGGCATCGACCGGCACGTCGACAGGACCGAAATGGTCGAAGAATATGAAGGGACCTACCGCCTGCTTGACTGCCGCCGGCAGGTAGCGGCGTACGACGAAGCCGCCGCCCAGGTCCTTCTCATGGCCCTTCAGGAGTTGCGCAATGCTCATGGCAATTACCCCAGTTTGGTGGAGATCTCGGTAGTCACGGCCGTCATCAGCTTGTGCACAGGGCACTTCTGCGAAATGGCCAGCAACTCTTCGCGCTGTTCTTCGGTCAGCTCTCCGCTCAGGTGCAGCGTGGCTGCCAGGCGGTACACGCCCTTGCGCTCCTCGCTCGCATCGCGCTCGGTGGTGACCTGCACGTCTTCGACCGGAATGCCCTTGCGGCGGGCGTACCAGATCACGGTCAGGGCCTTGCAGGCGCTGACGGCGGCATCGTACAGGTCGTGCGGCGAAGGACCGGCATCATTGCCGCCTTCTTCAATCGTGCCGTCGACGGAAACGATGTGGTTGCGCACATGCAGGATGCTGCGCATTGGGAGCGACTGGTCGCGAACTACTTTAACGGTCATGTTGATTTCCTGCTTGTTGGTTTATCCCGCAATTTACACCAACTTGCGTGCCACGCGGAAGCCCACCACATCGTTCGCCAGCAATGCGGAATAGCCGTTGCGCACGGCCGAGCGCAGGTAGCGCGGCTGGTATAGCCAGGCGCCGCCACGCAGGATGCGGCGCGCGCCGTCGCCGCCCTGCTCCCATGCGCTGCCGTCGACCGGAGCGCCAAGGTAGTTGTCGTGCACCGTGTCCTGCGTCCATTCCCAGACGTTGCCGTGCATGTCGAACAGGCCCCAGGGGTTGGGCTGGTAGCTGCCGACGCGAGTGGTGCCGCCATGGCTGCTGCCTTTGGGGCCGTCGTTGTAGGTGAAATGGCCGTCATAGTTGGCATGTTCCGGCGTGATCTGGTCGCCGAAGCTGAAGGCCGTGTGGCTGCCGGCGCGGCAGGCGTATTCCCACTCCGCCTCGCTCGGCAGGCGGTATTGCTGGCCGGTTTTCTCGCCAAGCCATTGCAAATAAAGCTGGGCGTCATGCCAGCTTACGCAGACTACGGGATGGCGGTCGTCCTGTGCGAAGCCGGGGTTCTGCCAGTCGACATCCAGCTTCGATTGCCAGCCGGTCGCCTTGGCGAAAGCGCGCCACTCGCCCACCGTCACCGGATAGCGGCCCAGCGCGAAAGAGTGCTCGATGCCGACCCAGTGCGCCGGCAATTCCTTGTCCAGCCAGGTTTTCTGGGCGCCGGCTTTGACGGCAATCTTGTGCTCATGTTCGGATGAACCCATCTGGAAGCGGCCGGTCGGGATCAGCACCAGGTCGGGCCCAACACCGCTGCCGTCGGTGAAACGGTCGCGCAGCACGCCTTCCGCATCGGCCACCGGGCTGCTGGCGGTCGGCAGCAGCGCTGCCAGTTCGGCCGCCTTGCGGGCGGCCTGCTCCTTGCGGTGGCGTTCCTGCTCGGCGCGATAAGCAGCTTCCGCTTTCAGTTGCGTCATCTTGCGCTGGTATTCCTCCTCGGCCTGGCGGGCTTTCAGCGCGTCCGCATCGCGGCGGGCGATCAGCTGCTGGCGCAGGCGTTCCTTGCGTTCTTTCGCCTCTTGCTCGGCTTGCGCCTTGCGCTGCTTTTCCTGTTCGCGGCGGATCTGATCCAGGCGCGCCTTTTCCTGCGCCGCAGCCAAGGCTTCCGCCTTCTTCCGCGCGGCCAGCTCGACTTCTTTCTGGCGGCGCCGCTCTTCTTCCTCGGCACGGGCGATGGCATCGGCACGGGCGCGCTGTTCGCGCGCAGCCCGCTCTTCCCGTTCCTGCTGCTCCGCAGCGGCACGTTCGGCCCTGCGTGCGGCATCGCGCTGGGCATCGTCTTCGGCACTCGGTTCGCCAGCCTCCTTCAAGGTGTCCAGCAGTTCGGCAACCGATTCCGGCCGTTCGCCTGCGCGATTGGCGAAACCGCGCTTCAATGCGTCCCATTGCCGGGCATTGAGCGCTGCGGGCTTGGCCGGTTCGAGCAGCGCCGTGTGCTGGTCGAAAGGCAGGCGTCCCTCCAGCAACTGGTAGATCATTACCGCCACCGCATAGACGTCAACTTGCGGACGGGGCGCACCCTGGCTGGTGCCGGCTTCCGGAGCGCGGTAACCGGCAGTGCCCGCATTCGGCGTCGCCATGCCCAGGTCGGTCCCGGTCGAACGCGCGCGCGATGCGATGCCGAAATCGAGCAGCTTGATTTCGCCTGCCCTGGTCAGGAACACATTGCCCGGCTTGAGGTCGCGGTGCACCAGCTTGTGCTTGTCCCAGGCATATTGCAGTGCATCGGCCACCGGCCGCAGCATCTGCTCGACCTGGGCCGGCGTGGCCTTGCCATGCTCCGCCAGCCAGGCGTCCAGGTCCTGGCCCTCCAGGCATTCCATGATGATGAAATAGCTGGAGGTGGCCGGATCCTGCGCCCATTCGTAGACGCGCACGATATTGTCATGCGCCAGTCGGCGCGCCTGGGTCGCCTCTTCGATCAGGAGCTTGGCATGCGCCGGGCTTTGGGTGAGCTGGGGCGGCAGGATCTTCAGCGCGACCACGGCGCTGTGGCCCAGTTCCGCGTGGGTCGCCAGGTCGGTTGCTTGCCACACCTGGCCCATGCCGCCCATGCCGATCAGCCGCTCCAGGCGGTAGCGTCGGTTATGCGGGCCGATTTCCTGGCCGGCCATCAGGCCCAGTTCGGTGCCCTGGCGCAGGATGGTGATGGGTGTTGCTGCCCCTCCCGGCGGCGCGTATTCGGCGTCCAGGATGGCATTCTTGCGGCGGTCGAACTCTTGCAGGCTTAACAGGCCATCTTCGTGCAGGGCACGCAGTTCGCGAATCTTGTCTCGGGCTGTCTGCATCTCTCTCGTGCTTTACCTCGCTAGCGGCGCCCCGCATTCTGGACAGAATTTCGCATCTCCGCAATCGGTCGGCACAATATGGCCATTGCGGCAACGGCGCGCAGCCGACGCGCCGACGCTGGCCTGGGCGCGCAGCAGATCCAGCTGGTGTTGGCGTTCCTTGTCGCCGACGGTGTCGCGGTAGGAACGCTCATCCCGCACCTCCTCGCGCGCCAGGCGCAGCGCCTCGGCGGTGGTAATGCTGTTTTCGGCAGCGACCACGCCGGCCAGCGCCTGCAACTGTTCGGGCGACATGGCGGCCTGTGCCTGCTGGCGCATCAGGCGCGACAGCGCTTCGGCGTTTGGCGTTGCCGCCAGCGCGATCTTGGCCGTGTCGCTCATGCGGCCGATGGCTTCCAGCCGGTCAATGTCGATGCGGGCCAGGTCGGCGGCGTGCTGCTGCTGCGCCACCATGCTATCGTATTCGACTTTCCAGCGGTTGAAGCGCTCATCGCGCTCCACTTCCATCTTCTTCAGCGACTGCTGCCACTGCGCTTCCTGGTCGCGCAGTTTGAGTTCCAGCCGCTGCTCCTCGACTGCCACCTGGTCGAGCATGGCCTGGCGCGCAAGATTTTGCGACTGGCGCTGCTGTACGCCATCCGCCTCGATGGTGCGCAGCAGTTTTTCGTATTGGGCGACCGATTCGGCAGCAGCGCCGCTGCGCTTCAATTCTTCCAGCTTGGCGCTGATCTCGGCAACATGGACGTTCGAGCTGGCATCCTTGGCTTCCTCGCCGCGCGCCAGTTCGCGCTTGCGCGCCAGGTGCTGCGCTTCTTCCCACTCGGCGATGCGCTCGGCCTCGCGATGGCGGGCAGCGTTAGCCAGTGCCAGGCCCTGGAACTTTGCCCGGTGGTGTTCAGCTTCAATTTCCTGTTCGCGCTGCTGGGCCTCGATTTCAGCCTTGCGCAGGAGCTGGAGCTGCTTGCGGCGGTGCTCCTCGTCCTCGATGGCCAGCGCCTGCTGGATGCGGTACTGGAGCTGCTGCTGGTATAACTGGTGCGAGAAACGCTGGCGGGCCAGCGCCTTCTCTTCGAGGCCGGCCTGCTGCGCCAATTCCATCTCTGTGCGCATCTTGATTTGCGCCAGCCGGCGCACCTGGTCCCACTGGGCCGCTTCGCCCGCATGCAAGGACTTGTGGCGGGCCAGTTCATGCTCCAGGTCCGCCAGCGCCAGGCCGGCGCCGTGTTCGAAGGCCTGCTTGCGGGTCTTGGCCTCGACAATGCGGCCGTACAGGTCGATCTCGCGGGCGCGGATGGCTTGCATCTGCTCCTCCGCATCGGCTTTCAACTCCGCCTTGCGGAAATCGCTGCGCATTTTCTGCTCCTGCCGGCTGATCGCCTGCCACTCTTCCTCGTTGTATAGCTGGTCGAGCTGCTTGACGTGCTCCAGCTGCCGCTGGCGTTCGTCGGCAACCAGGAACAGGCTGCCTTCCCGCTCACGGTTGTCATCGTATTTATCATGACGGAGTGACAAGGTTTCCACCTGCACGGCGGCGAGGCCGAATTCGGCCAGGCGCTGGCCCAAGGCGCTGTGCAGGCGTTCATTGAGCTGTTCGCGCAGCACGCTGGAACTGGCCATGTCGCGCACCGAGCGGCTGCCCAGGAATTCCGCCGCAAGCTGGCGCAGCGACGGCGCCAGCAGGTCATGCAGCTGCAAGGTCGTGACGGTGCCCGGCGCAGTCATGAAGTGCCGCGCAAAGGCTTGCACATCGCTCACCATCAGGCCGACCGTGAAATGCGCCGCCAGTTTCAGGAATTCGGCGCTGTGCAAATCGGTGAAATTGAACTCGACGGGAAGCGGCGCGGTGCGGGTAATCAGGATTTCGCCCTGCTCGTCGCGCAGCAGCTTGCCGAGGCGGGAGAAAAAGCCTTCCAGCTCATATTCGCCCTGCGGTACTTCGGAAATGTGTTCGCCCTGCAGGATGAAAGCGCGTGTCGCCGCCGGTACGTGCAGGGTCTTGGTAAAGATGCCGGAGAGCTGGCGCACGCCAAAGAACACCGCCAGCTCGTCATTGGCCGGAATCCAGCGGTTATCGCGCAACACAGGCTCGTTGCGCGGCGCGCCAAGCGACAGGCCGCACTGGCTGCAGTAGTCGGAGGTGTCGCCGTTGCGGTGCTCGCATCGCGGGCACTTCACGCCGCCAAAACCAAACATCTTGAACATTTCCTACTCCTTGTCTGTCCCAGCGCCTGTCGATTGTAACAGGGGCATCATGCGCCCAATACACACCTCCTTATCTTGGCACAGGGGCAGCCCATCCATTCGTTCTGTTTGAAGGGGGATTTCCCTTCTGTTTGCGATTCGGCCGAAAAAGCGCCGTTTTTTTGCATTTCACACCACGTTTTGGACAGCTTGTCGCACGCCGATGGCGACCGCCAGGCCGCATGGATACAGTGAGCACATGGAAAGTCCTCAACCGGAGAACATCATGAAAGCCCTGCGTAATTTCGAAGCCCTGTTCGTCGCCATGATCGGCCTGGCCTGCGCCGCCGACTTCGTGTATGAAAACCGTGCCGTCGAACCCAGCGCGCAAGCAAGCTACGCCACTGCCGCCCAGGCCGCGCCTGCGGTACCGGTCGTGGTGGTCGCGGCCAAGCGCATGAGCGAAGCGGAAAAACAAGCCTCGCTGGCAGAGGAACGCAAAGCCGCCCAGGGCAGCAAAATCTGAGCAATTGTTACTTGCCTGCGGGATTTGTAAAAAACTGAATCAGGCTTTTCTCCTCTTCGATGCGCTTGGTATATTGAACTCAGCGCATCACCAAACAGGAGAAAAGCCATGTTCAAATCGAAACTCATCGCTGCAGCCGCCCTGGCACTTGGCACGGTTGCATTAGCACCGACCGCCGCGCTGGCGCAGGTTGATTTCAGCGTCGTGATCGGCAACGCTCCTCCACCACTGCGTTTTGAAAGCGTGCCGCCACCGCGTTACGGCTACGTGTGGGCGCCTGGCGTCTGGCGCTGGGATGGCTACCGCCACGTCTGGGTGGCCGGCCACTGGCTGCAGGAACGTCCTGGCTACCGCTACTACCCTTCGCAGTGGGTCCGTGTAGACAACGGCTGGGGATGGCGTGAAGGCGGCTGGACCGTCTACGATAGCCGCCCAAACTACGTCCAGGGCCCGAGCTACGGTTACCGCGATTACCACCGCGACAACTACTACTATCGCGACCACCATCGCGACCGCTACCGGGACCGCGACCACGATGGCGTCCCCGACCGCTATGACCGCGACCGCGACAACGACGGCGTGCCAAACCGCTATGACCGTGACCGCGATGGCGACGGCGTGCCTAACCGCTACGACCGCCGCCCCGACAACCCGCACCGCCGCTAATGGCGTGCCGGCCGCCTAGCCCGCAACGGCAATATCCTGTTGCGCGGCCCAGGCGGCCATGTCTTGCTTGCGGATGGCAGCGGCCATCAGGTCCGGAAATTTGTCCGGCGTGCAGGCAAAGCACGGAATCCCCATCGCAGCAAATTGCGCCGCATGGTGCCGGTCGAAGCTCGGCGCACCATTGTCGTCCAGCGCGAGCAGGCAGATCATCTGCATGCCGCTGGCCGCCATGGCACGCGCACGCGCCAACATTTGCGCCGCATTGCCGCCCTCGTACAGATCGCTGATCAGGACGAAAATCGTCTCTTGCGGACGGTGCACCAGGGTTTCGCAATAAGCCAAAGCGCGGTTGATGTCCGTGCCGCCGCCAAGCTGCGTGCCGAACAGCACTTCAACCGGATCGCTCAGCAAATCCGTCAAGTCCACGATCGCCGTATCGAACACAACCACCTGCGTGCTGACCGCCTTGATGGTCGCCAGCACCGCTGCAAAAATGCTGGCGTAGACGACGGAGGGCGCCATCGAACCGCTCTGGTCGACGCACAGCACGATATCGCGCAGGGCTTGGGTTTTGCGCGCGAAGCCGACACGCTGCTCCGGCACGATGGTCTGGTAGTCAGCCTGGTAATGGCGCAGGTTGGCCTTGATGGTGCGCAGCCAGTCGATTTCGTTATGGCGCGGACGGTTGTTGCGGGCTGCGCGGTTCAGGCTGCCGCTGACCGCCTGTCGCATCGGATTGGACAGCTTGCGCTCAAGCTCCTGCACTACCTGCCGCACCACCTGGCGCGCCGTTTCCTTGGTTTTGCTCGGCATCAGCCGGTTCAGCGACAGCATGGTCGCCACCAGGTGCACGTCGGGCTGCACGCTGCGCAGCATTTCCGGTTCCAGCAGCATCTGGTGCAGGCCGAGGCGGTCCATGGCGTCTTTCTGCATTAGCTGCACCACGCTGCTGGGGAAGTATTCGCGGATATCGCCCAGCCAGCGCGCCACGTTCGGCGCCGAGCCTTGCAGGCCACCGCGGCGCTCGCCAGGGTCGTACAGCGCGGCCAGGGTGCGGTCCAGCGCCGTGTCCTGTTGTTGCAGCGGCAGGTTATCCGCCTCGCTGCCCAGCATCAGGCGCCAGCGCCGTTCCAGTTCTTCTTGTGAGCACTGCTTCTCGCTCATGCCGCCGCCTCGTTTGTTTCTACAGGGCCTAGCAAGGCCGCCAATACCGGCAGCACCAGACTGGCCCGCGCTTCATCCGTACCCCCGCTAGACATCGCCGGCGCCAACGCCACCGTGCCGGTCGCAACCCGCTGTCCCAGCTGGCGCCGCTCCGCAGCTTCGAAAGTGGCGAAAGTGCGGCGCAGCAGCGGCAGCAGTTCCATGAAGGTTTCACCAGGCAGGCTGGCAACCCAGGCTTGCAGGATCTGCCAAAGCTGTTCGTTCATCACCAGCAGCAAGCCGCTGCCCTGGAGGAAGCCTTCCAGCCATTCAGCGCTGGACAAAGGCTGGATCGGATTCGTACATGCCAGCGACAGGGCCTGCGCCACCTGCTCCACCTGCCAATGCTGCTGCTCCAGCAGGATGCGCACGGCACGGCCGGCGATCAGCGCATGCGCCTGGCCGCGAGTACATTGCTCGAGCGCTTCCAGCCAGGCATCGCGATGCTCGGGCTTCTGCAGCAGGCCGATTGCGCTGTTGGCTTGAAGCACTTGCCGCAGCAGCACCTGCGCCGCTTCCTCGTTGATGCCCCGCGCTGCGAGCGGCAAGGCAATGCAGGCACGCTGCACCAGGCCATCCATGACCTGCGCCACGCTGGCGGTGTCGGTGTTGCGGGTGCTGCCGTAGCGCAGCACATTGGCCAGCGGCGCCAGCGCTTCCAGCAGGGCGCCCGCTTCGTGGGTGGTTGCAGCCAGCGCTTGCATGCGCGCCATTACCTCCGGCACCGCCTGGCGCGCATCGGCCAGCAGCATCTGTTCGGCCAGGCCGGTCACGTCGGCCAGGCGGCTTGCGCTGCGCGCCAGGTGGATCAGGCGCGCATTACAGGCCGTTTCCACGGTGGCGCCCCAGACGTTGGCTTCGATCAGGCGCACCTCAAAGTCCGGCTCCCACGCTAGCGCCCATTTTTCATGGAAGCTGCCGCTCTTGCCGCTCACGACGCGGGTGCGGCCCCAATCGATGCCCAACAGGGACAAGCGGTGCAGGAACACGCTTTTCTCCATGTGCTTGGGCTGGCGCAGGTCCAGCTCAAGGTCTTGCTGGTCGGCGCGCGGCGGCATGCGATAGCTCTTCTGCAGCTGGCGTACGTCCGCCGGCAGCGGCAGGGTGGGCGTCTCGGCCGGGACGGCGCCGAGGCGGTCGTTGACCAGCAGTTCGCGCTCGATCAGGCGCCGAGGCGCATCGCTTTCGCCAAACAGCACGCTTTGCAGCGCATCCAGCAGCTCGCCCAGGCCGGCGCGCGAACGGTCGCGCAAGGCCGCCAGGCTTTCGGCCAGGCGCAGCGCTTCGATCACGTGTGCCGAGGAGGCATCCAGGCCATTCTTGCGCAGCAGGCGCACGGCGTCGGTCAGCCAGTACGCCGATGCGCGCTGCGGTGTATGCCACAGGTGGTGGTACCAGCCGGGCGCTTGCACGCCCGCGCCGTAGCCGCTGTCGAAACTCAGGCGGCCGTAACTCCAGGGCGTCCAGGTGGCGGCGACCTTGGCTTTCGGCAGGTCGCTCAGCACGTCCTTGTCATGCCTCGCGGTCGGCATGTCGCGCAGGGCCGGCACGTGCCAGGCGCCGCACACCACGGCGATGCGCTCGTAGCCCTGCTTCTGGGCGGCGCGGATCATCTGGCGCATATGTGCTTCGCGCTGGGCTTCGCGCGGCGACAGCGGTTCCTCCAGCGATTTGCGAGCTACCGACATCATTTCTTCAATGGCAGCGAACAGCTCCAGGCTGTCATGGCGCTGCTCGACCAGGTGATCCCACCAGGTCTCGAAGTCTGAAAAACCGGCAGCCTGCGCAAGTTGCAGCATTGCATCGCCGCTGCGCTGTACCGGGAGGGGCGCTGCCGTATCGTCACCCTTCTCTTCGGCCGCCACCGACATGTTCGCGGCCAGCGTGTGCGACATCGGCAGGTCGATAAAGCGGGTCGGCACGCCGTGCGCCTGGCCGTACTGGATGGCTTGCCATTCCGGCGAAAACTCCGCAAACGGGAAATGCGAAGCATGCTGCGGCATAGCTGGCGCATACACCAGCAGCGCCACCGGCGGGCGCATTTCCGCATGTGCGGCCAGGGGCAGCAATTCGTCCGCTTCCGGCGGGCCTTCGATCAGGATTGCATCCGGCTGCAGCTGCTGCAATGCCTGCGCCAGGCTGCGCGCACAGCCCGGGCCATGGTGGCGGATACCGAAGAAATGCAGGGCCATCAGAGCACAGCGTGGCAGGCGCGGTACAGGTCTTTCCAGCCTTCGCGTTCCTTGACCACGGTTTCCAGGTATTCAAGCATGACCACGCGGTCCTGCACCGGATCCTTGACGATAGCGCCCACCACCGACGAAGCCATGTCGGCCCCGCGCAGCATGCCGTCGCCGAAGTGCGCCGCCAGCGACATGCCGTTGGTGACCACGGAAATCGCTTCAGCGGTGCTCATGCTGGCGCTCGGCGATTTGAGCTTGATCTTGCCGTCGTCGGTCTGGCCCGCACGCAGTTCGCGGAAAATGGTGACGATGCGGCGGATTTCTTCCAGCGCCGGCTTCTCGATCGGCAGTTCCAGCGCGCGCCCCAGGCTGGCGACGCGGCTTTCGACGATGCTCACTTCTTCTTCCGCGCTGTCCGGCAGCGGCAGCACCACGGTGTTGAAGCGGCGCTTCAGGGCGCTGGACAGGTCGTTTACGCCGCGGTCGCGGTCGTTCGCGGTGGCGATCACGTTGAAGCCCTTGGCGGCCTGCACGTATTCATCCAGTTCCGGAATCGGCAGGATCTTTTCGGACAACAGGCTGATGAAACTGTCCTGCACTTCAGATGGAATACGGGTCAATTCCTCGATACGCGCCAGCTTGCCGGTGCGCATGGCGCGCATCACCGGGCTTGGCACGATGGCGTCCTGGCTCGGCCCCTTGGCCAGCAGCTGCGCATAGTTCCAGCCATAGCGGATAGTTTCTTCCGCCGTGCCGGCCGTGCCCTGCACCACCAGGTTCGAATTGCCGCTGATCGCAGCCGCCAGGTGTTCGGATACCCAGGACTTCGCCGTGCCCGGCACGCCCAGCAGCAGCAAGGCCCGGTCGGTCGCCAGCGTGGCGACGGCGATTTCGATGATGCGGCGCTTGCCGATGTATTTTGGCGTGATCTCGAATCCGTTATCCAGTGTGCCACCGAGAAGATAGGTGGCAACGGCCCAAGGCGACAACTCCCAGTTTGGCGGGCGCTGACGCTGGTCGGCTTCCTTCAATGCCTCCAGTTCGTGTGCAAACTGCTGTTCGGCGCTCTGGCGCAGTACTTTGATCTCGTTAGCCATGCTTACTCCTTGTTGTCCGTGAAGCTGCGGTGCAGCGTGTTCTTGAAGCGCAGGGCTTCCTTCAATTCGTCGACCAGCTGGCGCCAGTTGTCCCAATGCGCCCACCCCGGTTCCGGCCATCCCTGTTCCAGGTATGCCATTTCGCCAACATCCAGCAGGCTGGCCATCGTTTCAAACTCGTACTTCATGCCGTAGCCCGGCGCATCCTTTTCGCGCATCATTTGCTGCAAGCGCCCCAGCAACAGGCGTGACACGGCGGGCGACACCTGGGCGCCGCCTTCGCTGGACATCTGCCGGGCCAGCAGCAATGCATCGGGTACGCCGCTGCCATTGCCGCATTCCAGCCAGGCATGCAGCACGCGCTCGCGGCCGGATGGCGGCAAAGCCATCGCCAGCTCGGCAAACCGGGTCGACAGCACACGGACGTTGGGGACTTTCGATGCATGGATTGCGATGAACCAGTCGGCCGCCTGCTCGCTGCCGGCACGGGCCGACAGGCCGATGGCATGCACCAGGCCTTCCTGCAGCACGCGGCCGAATTCATTGGCTTGCATAATCTGCAGCACGCCTTCCGCGCTGACGCCCCAGCTTCTTGCCCAATGGCTGGGCGGCACACACTGCATCATGTTGAACAGCCAGGACTGCTTTTCGCCCATGCGATAGGGATTTTCGGCGCCGACGCCGTCGCGCTTCATCGCCTTGTCGCATGCCTCCGGCAGCGCCACCTCCAATACCGGCAAGTGGCCGTCACCCTCGGGCTGCAGCTTGAACAATGTCTCCATTCGCGCGGCGCAGCGGGCACTGAGCTGGGAGCCGGGCAGGATGGCAAGCAGCTCACGCGCGGCGCTCCGCACTTCCTTGCGCTTGTCGTCCAGTGCCGCTTCCAGGAACGGCTCATCGGCCAGCGACAGCCCGACTTCAAGGCATGGCAGCAGTGCAGCGCGCAAATCGGCTGCCTCCTGCGCCCAGCCGCTTTGCAGACTGGCCAAGGCTGCAGCGGGATCGGCGGAACGCATCGCGCGCAGGGCCGCAGCGCGCTGGGGTGGACTGCCGGTATTCCACGCCAGTTCGACGGCAACCGCGTCATCGGAACTGGCGGCGTATTTCGCGCTCCATTCCGGATTCTGCGCTACCAGCCAGCGGCCACGCTCGCCGAGTACCGGCATCAGCGCCTCGCGCAACGCGGGTTTGCCCATGCCCTGCTCCAGCAAAGGCACCAGGCAAGCGTGCGGCACGCTCACGCCTTTAGCATGCGCAAGGGCCAGCCAGGTTGGCAGCAGGTTCGCATGCATGCCGCGCATGAGCAGCTGCAGGATATCTTCCGCGGCGCGCGGACAAGCAGCAGCATCGCTGCCTGCGCCCTCGGGCGGCGCCATTCCCGCAGCTGGCAGGAAGCCTGCGCGCTGCCAAAGGTCCTGCGCGGCCAGCGCATGCCACAAGCTTTGTCCAGCCAAAGGCTGCAGTGCAGCTGCGAGGCCGCCCGCTGGATCGAACGGCACGCGGCTGGTACCAGCCAGAACGGCTTTATGCAAATTAAGCGGCAGTTGCATCAGCCCTTGCCTCCATCGAGATTGAAACTTCGGCCGTCAATAAAGGCCGATAGCGGCAGGAAGGAATAGCCCTGCCATAAGCCGAAGACCCGTAACGGATGCCCACCCGCCAGCGCGTGGAGCTGCCAGCCCTGGCGGAAGACAGCATCGACCGGGAGCGCATCACCGTTCGCAGCGCGCAGCGACCAAGGCAGGGCCTTGCCCGCCTCATGCACAGGTGTGACCTGCTCCAGCGCCATCGGCCACGATTCGAGGAAGGGATTGGCAGCCAGCGCCTGCGCGTAATGCTCAAACTCGGACGCCAGCTCCGTTGCCGCAACGGCAGGCTGTGGGCCAGACGCCGCCTCGAGCAGCTTCATATCATCGGCAAAGACCACGCGCAGCGGCATGGCTGCGGGATAGTAATGCACCGTGCCGTGATAAATCGCCCCGGTCGGCGGCGCAGGCGGAAGCGCCATGCTGCCAGCGGAGAACTGCAGCAGCACGGCCCAGCGCCCGCTGCTTTCGCCGCGCAGGTAGGTCGCGCAGCTTCCTACACGACCGTCCTCATGTGTGCGCGCGCCAAGCACCAGCCAGCGATCCTGGATGCCCGGCTGCGCCAGCACATCCTCCTGGCTGGTTGCCCAGCCAATGGCGGAGCGCACCTCGTGCTGCAAGCCTTCCGGCAGCGACGCCAGGCGCATGTAAGCCTGCCGCAACAAAGCCAGTTGCGCCAGCTCGCGGGCAGCAGCCAGTTCCCAGCCATCGTTGCCGCCGCCATAAATCGAAAGTCCGAGCCGGCGCACCCGCGACGCCAGTCCCGCCGCCTGCGTATCGACCAGGCGGGACGCCATCGCCTCCCAATCCTTGGAAGGCTTGCTGCGCAGCGTGGCTAAACCTTCGCGCGCCAGGTCTTCCAGCCACGCATCCAGCACGGCCAGGCCGGTCTCCACATTGCCTTGGCGCTTTTCCTGCCGTTTCTGCTGGCTCGCCTCGCGCGCGGCGATCGCTTCCGGCGTCGATGCCTCAGCCTCTTTCGCCGCCTTCTTCTCGCTGCGCTCTTCTCGGCTTTGCAGCCAGTCGCTCACCCACTGCGGCGCATCGGTTTCCTTGAAGGCCGCGCTATCGCGCGCATACAGCAGGTAAAGGCCGATGCCATGCTTGCAAGGGAATTTACGACTTGGGCAATTGCATTTGAAGGCCGGGCCGACCAGGTCGATCTGGGCGCGGTACGGTTCCTTGCCGCTGCCCTGGCACAGGCCCCAAAGGGCTTGCGCATGTCCACCAAGGCCGGACCACTTGGAAAGGCTGGCCTGCCCGGTGCCAGCTTTGGCGGATGCAGCGTCCGGCGCAAGCGCCAGGATTTGTTCGGCAGTGAGGCTCACAATCACCTGTTAAAGTGGAGGGTAAAACGAGCCGCAAGTGTTGCAAAAATACTTATCTATGTCAACGAAACAAGAACGTGCCCGCGCTGAAAAACTCGCGCGCCAGCCTGTCCCCGCATCCCCCGCCGCATGGCGCGCATGGTTCGACGGTTCCGCCCATCCCAATCCCGGCCGCATCGGCATCGGCGTGCTGCTGTCCGGCCCCGGCGGCGAACGCGTGGAAATCAGCCGCCGCGCGGGCCACGGCAGCAGCGGCGATGCGGAATACCTCGCCCTGATTGCGGCGCTCGAAAAAGCAGTTGAACTGGGAGTTGCGGAGTTGCTGGTGTACGGCGACAGCCAGGTGGTGGTGCAGGATGTGCTGCTTTCGCCGCAAGCGGGGGCGAAAGCACTGGAAGAACATCGCGCCCGCGTCGGGCAATTGATGGCGGCACTGGCGCTGGTGAACGTGCGCTGGGTGCCGCGCCACAGGAATGGCGATGCGGACCGCCTGTCGCAACAGGCGATCCACGAAGGTGCTGCTTAGCGAACCTTGAAGACGCTGACGACGTCAGCGAGGTTGCTGGCCTGGTTTTGCATGGATTCGGCGGCTGCCGCTGCTTCCTCTACAAGGGCGGCATTCTGCTGCGTGACCTGGTCCATCTGGCCAACAGCCTTATAGACTTCGTCGATGCCGGAGCTCTGCTCGGCGCTGGCAGCCGTGATCTCGCTGATGATGTCCGACACGCGCTGCACGCTGGAGACAATCTCCTCCATCGTATTACCCGCATCCGACACCAGGCGCGTACCGGCGTTGACCTTCTCCACCGAGTCGCCGATCAGTTCCTTGATCTCTTTTGCCGCCGCTGCCGAACGCTGCGCCAGGTTGCGCACTTCCGACGCCACGACCGCAAAGCCGCGGCCCTGCTCACCGGCGCGTGCCGCTTCCACCGCCGCATTCAGCGCCAGGATATTGGTCTGGAACGCAATGCCATCGATCACGGCAATGATGTCCACGATCTTGCGCGAAGAAGCATCGATCGACTCCATGGTGCCAACCACTTCCGACACCACGCTGCCGCCCTTGCGCGCCACCGAAGCTGCGGCACCAGCCAACTGGTTGGCCTGGCGCGCATTATCGGCATTCTGCTTGACGGTCGAAGTCAGTTCTTCCATCGAGGAAGCGGTTTCCTCCAGCGATGCTGCCTGCTGCTCGGTACGTGCCGACAGGTCCTGGTTGCCCGCCGCGATCTCGCTGGAAGCAATGGTGATCGAATGGGTACCGTTCCGCACTTCGCTGACGATGTTCAGCAAGGCCTGGTTCATGTCGCGCAATGCGCCCAGCAACTGGCCGGTCTCGTCGTTGCCGTGCACGCGGATATCGCCAGTCAGGTCGCCAGCCGCCACGCGGCGTGCCGCGTCAACTGCGCGCGACAGCGGCGTGGTGATGCCCTTGGTGAGCAGGTAGGCGCACACCGCGCCAAACGCCACGGCCAGCAAGGCCAGTACCGTCAACAGGCTGCGGCTGTTGGTCGAAACACTGTCAATCTCCTTGCCGATGGCGTCGATCTTCCCGCGCTGCATAGACAGCAGGTCCTGCACCAGCACCTGGTATTGCGCCGCAGCCGGGCGGTAAGTCTTTTCGAAGACTTCGTTCGCCTGCTCCAGTTCACCGTCGGTTTTCAGTTTGGCGACCTTGTCGCGCGAAGCGATATAAGCCTTGCGCTGCTCCATCACGCGGTCCCACAAGGCTTTCTCGTCAGTGTCGCTGATCAGCGGCTCGATTTGCTTCTGCAGCTCGGCCGAACTGGCGCTCGATGCTTTCGATTCTTCCGCGAAGAAGGCGCCCAGGGTGGCATCGCTGCTGCGGGCAATCGCGGTCGTGCGGCGAATGGCGCTGTCGATCTTCGAATACCAGTCGGAGATCATGCGCTCTTTGGCCAGCGGCGTCTCCATCATATGGCGCGTGGCGCCGGCAACTTGCTGCAGGCGCCAGACGCCGATAGCAGCAATCACGATGGAAAGTGCAAGCGTAACGGCAAAGCCGAATGCCAGGCGTTTGCCGATACTCAGGTTATTCAGGAAATTCATGCCGCCATCTTCTCGATCAGGCCCATGTCTGCCGATGACATCAAGCGTTCAATATCGACCAGGATCAGCATACGGTCATCAATGGTGCCAAGGCCGGTGATGTATTCAGTATCCATCGAACCGCTGATGTCCGGCGCGGGCTTGATCTGCTCCGGCTGCAGGGTCGTGACATCGGACACGGCATCCACCACGATACCCACGGTGCGGGTGCCGATGTGCAGGATGATGACCACAGTGAACGGGCCGTAAGTCGGCTCGCCAAGCTGGAAGCGCACGCGCATGTCGATGATCGGCACGATCAGGCCGCGCAGGTTGATCACGCCTTTGACGTAGTCCGGCGCGCTGGCAATGCGGGTCGGGCTTTCGTAGCTGCGGATCTCGCTGACCTTCTGGATGTCGATGCCGTATTCCTCCTGGCCCAGGGTAAAGGCCAGGAACTCGGCAGCTTGGCTGGTAGTTGTAGTCATGATAATTTTTCACTTATGAACGATGACACCATAATGTTACCGTAGACCAATAAAATAATCACCAAGAATTTTGCTCTAGAGAAACATGCAAGCTTGCGATAAATACATGGCACAATTGCGCAGCTAAAAACGGAATCAAGGTTTTATGGATATCTCTCTGAGCACTTGGCAGCCGCGCCTGGTCGCGCTGGCCAGCGCAGCCGCGGGCGATGACGGCGCCCACGACACCAATCATTTGCACCGGGTCTGGCGCAACGCCAACCTGTTGTTGGAACAGCATCCCGACGCCGACCGCCTGGTCGTCATGGCGGCCTGCTACTTGCACGACCTGGTCAACCTGCCGAAGAATCATCCGGAACGCCACCTCGCCTCGCGCCAAGCCGCCGTGCTTGCGCGCGCCCAACTGGGCGAAGCAGGCTTCCCGGCCGACCGGCTGGACGCGGTGGCCCACGCCATCGAAACCCACAGTTTCTCCGCCGCGCTGCCGCCCACCACGCTGGAGGCACGCATCGTGCAGGATGCCGACCGACTGGACGCACTTGGTGCCGTCGGCCTGGCGCGCATGTTCTATATCGCAGGCCGCATGGGCACAGCGCTGGCGCACCCGGACGATCCCCTGGCAGTGAACCGCGAGCGCAACGACAAGGCCTATTCGCTGGACCACATCGAAGTGAAGCTGGCCACCCTGCCCGGCACCATGCAGACCGCCGCCGGGCGCGCGCTCGGCGAGCAACGCCTGCAGGAGCTGCTGGCCTTCCGCGACAGCTTTGTCGCAGAATGGGCGGTGGCAGCATGAGCGAGGCGCCAGCAAACACCAAATCGAAAGGCAACCTGAACTTCGTCCTGGTCAGCATCTTCATCGACATGCTGGGTATCGGCATTATCGTGCCGGTGCTGCCCATCCTGGTCGGCCAGTACGTTCAGGACCGCGAGCTGCATGCCCTGTGGTACGGCATCCTGGGCGCCACCTTTGGCCTGCTGCAGTTCATTTTCATGCCGATGCTGGGCGCAATCAGCGACCGTGTCGGCCGCCGTCCGGTGCTGCTGTATTCCATGGCCGGCATGGGCATCAACTTCCTGACCACGGCCTGGGCGCCCAACCTGGCCTGCCTGTTCATCGGCCGCGTGATCGGCGGCATGTCGTCCGCCAGCATGTCGGTGGCCTCGGCGTATGCCTCGGACATCTCCACCCACGAAGACCGCGCCAAGAGCTTCGGCAAGATCGGCGCCACCTTTGGCCTGGGCTTTATCTGCGGCCCGATGCTGGGCGGCCTGCTGGGCGACGTCAACCTGCACCTGCCGTTCTACGTGGCGGCAGCGCTGTCCTTTGCCAACTTCATTTACGGCTATTTCTTCGTGCCGGAATCGCTGCCGGAAGCGCAGCGCGGCAAGTTCAAGCTGGTGTCGGTCAACCCGTTCAATTCACTGGCCAAGCTGGCCCGGCGCCAGGACATCCGCGGCCTGGTCATCACCTTCGCCCTGGTAACGGGCGCCCAGATGATGCTGCAATCGACCTGGGTGCTGTACACCCACTTCCGCTTTGGCTGGAGCCCGGCGGAAAACGGCATTGCCTTGTTTTGCGTTGGCCTGACGGCCGCCGTAGTGCAGGCCGGCCTGCTCGGCGTCCTGATCCGCAAGTTCGGCGAAGTGCGCCTGTCGCTGCTTGGACTGACCTCGGGCGCGGTCACGTATATGCTGTATGGCCTGGCGACTCACGGGTGGATGATGTACGTCTTCATCCTGTGCAACCTGCTGGCCTTCGCCGCAGGTCCGGCATTGCAAGGCATCGTGTCCAAAGCCACGCCGGCCAACGAACAGGGCGAGCTGATGGGATCCCTGCAGTCAATCAGCAGCCTTGGCACGGTGGTCATGCCATTGCTGGGCGGCGCCATCCTCGGCACCGTCAGCCACCTGCCCCCAAGCGACTGGCGCATCGGCAGCACCTTCTTCCTGTGTGCGGCGATGCAGGCCGTGGGCATTTACGTCGCCCGGCGCTACTTCCGCCAACATCACATGGCCACGACGGCGGCCACGGAAACAGGCGCATAATCTGCTTATGTCCGGACGCGTGCACAGCTTCTTCCGCCAGTTGCTCGCCGCCCTCCCCCTTGCGGCGGCGGCCTTGCCGTCGCACGCCGACTGCTCGCGCGACATCGTGGTGCCGGTGTCCACCACCGGCGTCAGCGTCATCGTCAACAACGGAACGTTTAGCGGAATCTACCCGGAGATATTCCGCAGCCTCGGCCCGCGCGCCGGCTGCTACTTCACATTCACGTCGGTTCCGCGCGCCCGCCAGGAGCTGCTGTTCGAGACAGGAAAAGCCGACCTGCTGCTTCCAGCCACCCGCACGCCGGCGCGTGACGTCAACGGCATCTTCGTGCCGATGGTGGGACACCGCGCCGTGCTGATCTCCCTGCAAAGCCCGCGGCCGCAGATCAGCAATGCCCAGGACTTGCTGGACCGGCGCGACCTGCGCGTGGCGATCGTGCGCGGCTACGACTATGGCGATGCTTACCAGGCCATCGTGCGCGAACTGGCGCGCCAGGGGCGGCTGTTCACCGAGGTAGATCCGAGCGCAGTCGCAAGGCTGCTCTACGTAGGCGCGGTGGACCTGACAATCATGGGGCCGACCATCCTGGCCGGCGCCATCAACCGCGAAACTCGCGTGAATGGCATGCTGGACCGGCTGCGCCTAGAGCCGATTCCCGAACTGCCGTGGCAGCAAACCGGCGTCTATGTCTCCCGCACTTCATTGAATCCCGATGACCGCGCCGTGCTGCTTGAATTGCTCGAACGCGCGGCCAAGTCGAACGTGGTGATGGAAGGCTTCCAGCGCTACCACCGCCCGGAGATTCTTGCCGAAAGCGTGCGTCCCCGCTGATGGCACCGTCGGTTGTCGCTGTCGTCCTATGTGGCGCCCTGCTGCACGCAGGCTGGAATGCGCTGGTCAAGAAAGGCCGCGATCCATTCCTGAGCAGTGTGCTGGTCGCCAGCGGCGCCGGCCTGATCTCGCTGCCGCTGTTGCCCATCCTCGCGCAGCCGGCCGCAGCAAGCTGGCCTTATGCGCTGGCGTCCACCGCCATCCACTACGCCTATTACGGCCTGCTGGCCGCAGCCTACCGCCATGGCGACATGAGCCACGCCTACCCGATCATGCGCGGCAGCGCGCCACTGCTGGTCGCGATCGCCAGCGTGCCCCTGCTCGGCGAGCACCTCAGCGCGCTCCAATATGCAGCCGTCGCCTGCATCAGCGGCGGCATCTTCGGCCTCTGGTTCGCCACGCGACCCAGCGTGCCCGACGATGCTTCCGCCCTCTCGCGCCATCGCGCAACTGCCTACGCCTTGCTGAACGCCTTGGTCATTGCAGCCTACACACTAGTTGACGGACTTGGTGCGCGCGCTTCCGCCGCGCCAGCCGCCTACGTCATGTGGCTGCACGTTCTGAGCGCCATCGGCCTGCTGGCCTGGTGCCTCCTCCGTTGCCGAAGCGAGTTGTACGACTACGCCCGGCAGTACTGGAAAGTCGCGATCCTCGGCGGCGCTGGCACCTTGGGCGCATACGGCCTGGCGCTGTGGGCGATGACCGTCGCCCCGCTGGCAGCCGTCGCATCACTGCGTGAGACGTCGATCCTGTTCGCAGCGCTGATCGCCAGGTTCTTCCTGTCAGAAAGGATAGGCAGCAAACGCGCCCTCGCCATTGCAGTCATCGCCGCCGGGGCCGTATTGATGCGGCTTGCGTAGAATGCGAGGCGACCGTCAGGCCCGTCGCCGGTTGCGTTCACCAGAACTTCCACCAGGTCCGTTTGGACGAAGGAGTATCGACCGAAGGCAGATCACGAGGAAGCGCTGCAGGCTCTCCTGCATTCGCCAATATCGGAGCAATCGCTGTGAACAGGCCAATCACCGATTCGCCATCATCTTCGCCGGCAGCGAGCTGCTTTTGAACCTTATTGAAGGGGAATACATTGATTCCCTTGATCCTGACAGACCAGCCGCGCTCCGGGTCCTGGACCCAATCTCCGCCGTAGGTCTGGCGGATGCACTCACCCAGATAGGCCCCCAGCGTACTGGATAGCTTCCGCTTGACCTCCTCCGTTGCTTCGCTTCGCTGCTTGTTGATAAATCCATCGAGCCAGCGAACGCCATCGAGGTCATATGAGACCTCCACATTCATGTTTTCCAGCGCAACTCGCCGGACGAGTTCGGCGTTTGCCTTTATTCGATCTTCCATCTTATTCAACGTCTTTTTGCCAATTACCTTCCGCAGTATTCGGCGCGCTTGGCCGGCGCACGCAACACATTGTCGACATAATACGCTAATGCGGCCTCCGAGTACTTCGGGTCCGGATGCATGGCGACAAAAGAAGCTCCTTTCTGCATCCAGGTCACGACGCAGCTAGCCGTCGGCTGGCTGCTTTCCGCACAAGCCGTGAACGCGTCGAATGCGCTGCGATAACTGGAGAATGTGGCGTGATCCATCGGCAGGCCGTGGCCCGGAACCAGGGTCTGGAAATCAAGCCGGTCAATCTCTGCAAGTGCCTGGCGCCAGCCTTCAGCACATCCTGTATCAAAGAATGGCAACGGCACTACTACCAGGTCGCCAACGAAAACAGTCTTGCTGGATGGGTCATGGACCCAGACATCGCCCTCGGTCGCCGCATACTTCGCCAGATGCAGAATCAGTTCGCGCTCGCCAAGTTTGACCGACATCGTTCCTTTAACCGGCTGGTCGGGAATCAGGTTTGCGGGATCGTTGATTGCACTCAGGTATAAGCGCGTGTCGGCCTTGCGCGGCTCGGGCACAGCAGGATCGTCCAACCGGGCCTTCGCCTTCTCGACATTCCGGATCAAAAAGCCTTTTAACGCGCCCTCCACGGCCGTGCTGGTGTACAGCTTCGCACCGGGATAGGCTGCGCGGATGCGAGCGTTACCGGTCGCATGATCGAGGTGCCAATGGGTGTTGACGATGGCTGTAATGGGCTTATTCTGGGCCTTCGCCACAGCGATGATTTTATCGGTATGCTCCGGATGGCGGCCGGTATCGATCACCAGCATCTCGTTCGGGCCTTCGAACACAATCGAATTCCCGTCCGGTTGCACATCCTCCGGGACTTTGCCTTCGATGAAGGTGTAAGGCGAAGCAGTCGGTTCAGCCGCGCTGGCAGCAATATGCGCAACAGCAGCGAGAAGGAGTAGCGAGTACTTCACTTGAATTTCTCCCGGTCGTCAACGAGGTCTGCACTTTAACAGCAATTGCTGGCGCCGAATACATGGGGAGACCCATATTTTATCGTCGACCACTGAAGCTGAACAAATGGACGACATTGCGCCTCAAACGCTGGACTTCGGCCTGGAAGGATGGGTAAGGAAAACTGCAAATCCCCACATAGAAGGCCTGACTCCCGTTTATCATGTCCACTTCCGCAGCGGAGACGGTGTCTCATGCGAGCGAAACGATCGGGCATGTTCACCGCATGCGCCGCGCGATTGCGGCATAGTGCCCGAAATCGTCTCGTGCCGCAGCACCAGAAACGACTGCCTGTTCAAGCTCTGGATCCAGCACGCCCGGCCCGATATGAGAAATGAGGTCAAGCAGGCTCCGATGGAAGCCAGCCTCTGTTTCGGCACGCTTGGCGGGGCTGTGCCCGGTCCATAAATAGCCCTTATCGTTATACATCGCAGCCGCATCAAGGAGGCTGATTAGTTCCTTCTTCAATTCGGAAGCATCACGTTTTTCCTCAGGCGATTGCATAAGTAACTTTCTGGTGCAACGTATCGTCGGGCTCTTGCCACTCGCTGCGCTTAACTATGCAGCCGGCCTCCTCGAGAATCTCAAGGTCAGATTTTTGCCAACCATCGGGAAGAGTTCTGGAACAGTCGGCGCCGTTGATTTCCACCCAGTGATACAACCCGAAGGGCAAATCGCCAAGCCATTCCGAAATGTAGATGAACTCGCGCGAAGGTGATGCCTCCACAGCATTTCGCAGGCTCGTCAGGATCGCCTGTTGGACTTCGCTTAGTTTCATGACCTGGACTTCACAGATCGGGAGCTGGCCCGACGTAATGGTGGACTCCGACGCTTCAGTGCCGTAACAGGCATGAGCAGCAAGCCAGCCGTCCACAACGCACACACCATTGCCCCGCCGCCGAAGAGGAGCATCAACGACGCGTTGCGAATAGCTATGACTCCGACAGCAATCAGGGTGAGAAAGAACAGTTCCTTCAAAAAGCGAACGGGAAAAGAACTTAACGCCGAAAACTGGCCACATACCCTGCAACGCACCGGCATCATTTCGCTGGATATCAGCTTCCCAAGGATGCCGATGCCGGCACGCTTGCAGTGGGGGCAACGCAGCATGTTCGTCTTCAAGGCCATGAATATGTCTTAATCCGGTAATCGCCTTGCGGCAGTCCTGATATTCGCAGCGAAGTACGATGCCCACAGAAACATGATGTGAGTTCCGAAGGTTTCGAGAAGGTGGTCCGCACGAACAGATAGTGGCCAAGTCGCTGAACATCTGTACCCTGGATGCCAAGGCCGCAATTTTCTGGTTGTGTGATCGAGAGCAGATACTTCGGCCCTTCCCATGCAGTTTCCACCGTTGTTTCAGCGGGCGGCGCCATATCGCAAGCCCCATAACCGATTTCCACACCCGGAAGCGCAAATGGCGTGAGCGCAAAGTACCCAACGCCCGCGCACAGAGACACGAGCAGGACCGGCACTAGCTTCGAAGGGATCTGCATATGCTTTTGACCAGTACTGATTCAAATCGATCTTACATCGTGTGTGAGTTGGGAGGCAGCTTCCGCCCCCTGTCTATTCACGGGCGCAGAACCACTATTATTTTCTAAATCAATCTGCATTCGACCGGCATTCCTCGCCAACGCTCCACGAAGCCGGAACAGGAAGGAAGCTAGCCCAACCATCGCGTGCGCGCTGATATGCTGGAGCTACAATGCCGGGCAATTGCTCACTGGTTGCGAGAATAATTTTCGCCACTTCACTAGCAACGGACTCTACGTTTTCAGGCGTAACAAAAAATGCAGTCGGACTTCCTGCCAGAATGCTATTGGTCGAGCCGACTGCGTGTGAATACCTCCAAAGCCCTTTTGCGCCCTCTCTGGCAGGAATCTCAGGAAAAAACACGCCTACATCAACCGAGAATTCCCATGGCGCCTCGCCTGAATTCCAGCGACTACCACTTACTGCGAAGTGCTCGCAGTATTGCGCGTGGTCGCGGCTGAATCTTGCCCCTTTCCTGGTGAATCCGTAAGGTTTCAATGTTTTGATTAGGCTGGAGCAGATGGCAGTACCTAACTCACGTACAGACATTAAACGTTACCTCTATCGATGGAACTTCTCTTAATCATATTTCCTGGCCGTCCGCAATTGGCCGATAGGAGCTACTGCTTTACGCCAGTCGCAAAATTTTCATACGTCGTCCACAGCGGATCAGGCGAAGCATGAATTTCGATGGGGAATGGCTGCTTAGCGTGAAGTGCATCGTTAATCCGTCGAAAGAACTCATCTCCATTCTGCGCATAATACGTCCACTCTTTCAGATTGTCCCCAGTTGAGACCAGCGCGAGCGTTGAAAACTCATCCGCCTGCAACGCCGCAAGTGCGTCTTCCAACTCATCCATTCGAGCGCGCTCATCCGAAGACGGCATACCCTTTTCGCCTTGGTAACGCCACACAACGATGATTCGGTCTGGTTGCTTGTCGCGCGCAAAGCCCTTCCGGAACTCTTTGATGTAGCGGTAGACAACAGCAGTACCTGCGCTTTCATTCCTTGAAACAGCAGTTGCCCAAACTTGTGCAATCGACGAAATAGGCATGGTAAGCAGCAGGGCTAAAAATATGGAGCGACGATTTATCATAGAAAGTAAATTTTGCTGGCTGTCAGCAAGCCTGCCTTCGCCTCAAGTACGGGACTTTACAAGCGGCATAGTTTCAGTTGATTTGCACAATGACGACCAATCATGCTGCCGGCACTCCATCCCAGCCCCGCCTGTCCCATACTGCCTGTACTCGGTTCCAAACCTCATCACTCATCTGGAACTTCCAAACGCCGCCCAGCATCCAGGCGAATCTCTCGTGTGTCTTGGCCTCTTCTTCCACCCGGTCGATAAATACCGTCCCGTGCAGCGAAAGAAGATCTTCCAACGCTCCCGCCGCCATGACACCAATGTGGTGGTCGGAGAACCTCGGGTCTCTAGCGGCTAAAAGAATGCACTCCCACGCCCTTTCCGGGTTGTCATGGACTTCGTCGACAGGCTCCATAAAAGCCCATTCGTTTTCCGCTTTGGTCACAGCGTCGCCTGATTGGGACGCGAGCCAGCACTCCATAAGATAGTCGGTGGGGCGGCCCAATTCCTGCCAGCGCTGGTATGTGTCCATTTGACTCCCGATCCACCGGGCTGTCGCGATGGGTTGCGACAGCCCGGCTCACTACTTAACGAATTGCGTCCTCGGTGATCCGGGCATGCGCATCGGTTACATGTACTCCATAAGCCTCGATGTCGCTCAGGCATTCATCCGCGTCGACACCTGGTGTGTGCTCGCCTTTACGCAACTCGATGGTCTTGAACTCCGACCAGGGCGCATACTTCTGCGGCAGGTTGTCACCCGATGGTTGTGCGGTAAAGCCAAAAATGCGGCCCGGACCTCTGAAGATGTGTACTTGCATAAGTTGCTCCATTATTTGTGATTCGGTAGTGTGCTGTATGCAGCATTTGTACGAACCTCCTTTCTAGAGTCTATGAAGTAGTTCTGGTATTGCAGGATAAATCAGCGCTTGCCCAGGAAGGGAGCCAGTGCGATCACAACGCCATCTGCAACTTCGGATTCGTCGGCAAACAGGTCGGCACGGACTTCGTTCTTGCCCGACCTGGCATTGATCCGGTACGGAAGCAAGGCACCGCCAAAGGTGCTCATTACCTTTTCTCCGCTTGTTGCATACATTTCCAGGCCAACCGAGAGTCCCAGCGTCGAACCGCTATGGCTCAGGGTATCGCCACCTGTACCGAACGTAGGGACCCGACGCTGCTGGCCATCCCAAAGCGCAGACATGCCGGACACTTCCGCCTCGCGCAGTTGCAACCTGGGCACGATTACCATTGCGCCCCCGGTTTCCGAAGTCACACGCTGCACCAGATGGCCGACTGCCTGGATTATTTCGCGTGGTCGCACCGCTCCATTGCTTGGATCGTAGATGCCACCAACCGCCTCGACTTCCTGGGCCCAGATCGCGTCGTGGCTGCCTTTGTCGAGCGCCACAACCCGGTAGCCGGCAGCGGTCAAACGCTGATGCAGTGCGTTCATCAGGATGGTGGCGCCTGCACGCAAGTCCTCCGCCTCGACACCCGGCGGCAGGAGCACAATCAGGGAGTCAGGCTTCGGTTGCGCAAAATTGGGCGAAACAAAAGTATCCGGAGCCGCTTGGCGCGGCGCGGATGCGCAAGCCGACAGCACGAGCACCAATGCCAGGCCAAACAATTTCATACGAATGCTCATCATTTCCCGACCACTGGCAGTTCGATCGAGCTGCCATGGAACACGCGCTGCGTCGCCTTTTTATAATCGCCCGGCGCAGCCAGGAAGATATTCGGCACGAAGGTCTGCGGATTACGGTCGTACAGCGGGAACCAGCTTGACTGCACCTGGATCATCAGACGATGCCCCGGCAGCACGACATGGTTCACCGGCGGCAGCGCAAAGTTGAACTGCACCGGCTTGTTCGATGGGATGGCGGAAGGCTTCTCGAAGCTGTCGCGATAACGGCCGCGCAGGATGTCCATCGACAGCGGCAACTGGAAGCCGCCCAGTTTCGGCTGCGACGGTACTTCATCGGGGTAGACGTCAATCACCTTCACCACCCAGTCCGCATCGCTGCCGGAGGTCGACGCCACCAGGTGCACCTGCGGCGCGCCAGACAGCACCAACGGTTCCTTCAACGGTTCCGACACATAGCTCAACACGTCGGTACGATCGCTGACGAAGCGCTGGTCTTGCACCAGCCACGGCTTCCACACATTCTCATCGCCCATGCGCACTGGACGCGGGACGAACGGCACCGGCTTGGCCGGATCGGCCACATATTCGTCGAAGCCATTGGCGTTGCCCGCCTGCGACCACGAAAGCTTGAAACCATCCTGCAGGTACACCGCTTTCGCCGCCGATGCGCAACCGGTCGTGCAGGACACCGGCCATTGCGGCAGCCGCTGCCACTTGTTGCTGCCCGTCTGGTAGGACAACACTGGTGGCGTATCCGCCGCAGGCGCGCCGTCAACCAGGTACTGCTTCAGGAAAGGCACCATTACGTCACGACGGAATTCGAGCGCCGTATCGCCGGTGAACTGCAGCGCGCCCAGCGAAGAGCCGTCATAATTGACGCCGCTATGGCGCCAGGGGCCGATCGCCAGGAAATTGAGCTTGTTGTCCTTATCCTGCTTTTCCAGCGCGGCGTAAGTCGCATAGGTGCCGTAGATATCTTCCTGGTCCCACTGCCCTACCACATGCATGGTCGGCACCGTCAGTGGACGCTTGGCCAGGATGCGGTCCAGCGCCTGCTCCTGCCAGAAGCTGTCATAAGCTGGATGCTCGAACAGCTTCTTGGTGAAATTGAGCTGATCCAGTCCATACTTGCGTGCCAGGCTTGCTACCGAACCGCCGCGCAGCACCACGTCGTAATCATCATAAGCGCCGGTCGCCAGCGGTTCACCGCGGCCCTTGGCCGTATTCTGGCTGGCGATGTAATCCAGCGTATTGACACGGAAAGCGCCGTTATGGAACCAGTCGTCGCCCCGCCAGCCATCCACCATCGCGCTCATTGGCACAGCGGCCTTGAGCGCCGGATGCGGCTCGGCCAGCGCCATCAGCACGGTAAAACCTTCATACGAAGAACCGATCATGCCGACCTTGCCATTCGTTTCCGGGACGTTTTTCACGAGCCAGTCGATGGTGTCCCAGGCGTCGGTGCTGTTGTCGGTCTGGCTGGTATTCAGCGGGCCGCGTACCGGACGTGTCATCACATAATCGCCTTCGGAGCCGTACTTTCCACGCACGTCCTGGAACACGCGGATGAAATCACGCCCGAACACTTCATCGCCCTGCGGCAGCGAGGACTGCATATAAGGGCTGACATTGCGCCGCGCCCGGCCGTCTGCGTTGTAAGGCGTGCGGGTCAGGATGATCGGCGCTTTGCTGGCGCCTTTCGGCACCACGATCACGGTGTGCAGGCGCACGCCGTCGCGCATCGGGATCATCACCACCCGTTTGACGTAATCCGCCTGCTCTTGCGGCGCTTCGAAGCCGGACACGATATCCGGCGCCATGGGCGAGGTTTGCGCGCCTGCCTGGGCAGCCAGCAGCAGGGAAATTAGGGTGAGACAGCTACGCATGAGAACTCCGGTGGGGCATAAACTTTCGCAATATTACTAGAAAATCAATGCCAATATGAAAGCTAGTGCGCGCACATACCGCCGCGGCAGGCTCAGCAAAAATGGTCCTTACGATGAAATGGAAGGAGCCAATCATGAAAAAATTGCTTATTGCCACCCTTCTGGCAGGTTCCCTGGGCGGCGGGCTGGCCTTTGCGCCGGCTGCCAGCGCCGATGTGGTCGTGGTACGTGTTGCCCCGCCACCACCACGCGATGAAGTCATTCCACCAGCCCGGTCCGGCTTTGTCTGGACGCCAGGCTACTGGCGCTGGAACGGCCACCGCCACGTCTGGGTCAACGGCAAATACGTGCGCGCCCGCCACGGCTACTACTGGCGCGAACCATCCTGGGCCCAGATGGACAATGGCCGCTGGCGCCTGGAACGCGGCCGCTGGGAACGCGGCGACCGTGACCATGACGGCATCCCCAACCGCTACGACCGCGACCGCGACAACGACGGCGTGCCAAACCGGCTGGACGAACGCCCGAACAACCCTAACCGCTACTGAGCGGGCTTGACAGGGCCGCGCTGAACTGTAACCATTGCGGGATGAAATTTATCCAATCACATCTGTACTCCCGCAATTGGTGGCGCCGCTGACATAGCGCGGCCACTGAAAAGTGATGTGATTTTAATATCAACGCCGCCTCTGTCCAGGTGGCGTTTTTCTTGGCGCAATCGGTAGGGGCAAGCAGAAAGAACCCTATGAGCCAGCCAGCATCCAACGCCAAACCGATTATCCTGACCGGCGACCGTCCGACCGGTCCGCTGCACCTCGGCCACTTCGTGGGCAGCCTGCGCAACCGCGTCTCCTACCAGGACGACTACAACCAGTTCATCATGCTGGCCGACTCGCAGGCGCTGACCGACAATATGGAAGACACCAACAAGGTGCACCGTAACGTGGTGGAAGTGGCGCTGGACTACATGGCCTGCGGCATCGACCCGGCCAAGTCGACCATCCTGATCCAGTCCCAGATCCCGGAACTGGCCGAACTGACCTTCTATTACCTGAACATGGTCACCGTGGCCCGCCTGGAGCGCAACCCGACCGTGAAGCAGGAAATCGTGCTGCGCGGCTTTGAACGCGACATCCCGGCCGGCTTCCTGACCTACCCTGCCTCGCAAGCTGCCGACATCTCGGCATTCAAGGCCACCATCGTGCCGGTCGGCGAAGACCAGATCCCGATGATCGAGCAGACCAACGAGATCGTGCGCAAGTTCAACCGCCTGGCCAACAAGGACATCCTGGTCGAGTGCAAGGCCGTGGTGCCGGAAGTGGGCCGCCTGCCAGGCATCGACGGCAAGGCAAAAATGTCCAAGTCGCTGGGCAACGTGATCAACCTGGGCGCCAGCGCGGCCGAAATCACCGCTGCCGTGAAAATGGTCTACACCGACCCGCTGCACCTGAAAGTGTCCGACCCTGGCCACCTGGAAGGCAACGTCGCCTTCATCTACCTGGATGCCTTTGATACCGACAAGGCCAGCCTGCAGGAGATGAAAGACCACTACGTGCGCGGCGGCCTGGGCGACTCCGTCGTCAAGAAGCGCCTGGAAGCCGTGCTGCAGGACATGCTGGCCCCGATCCGCGCCCGCCGTGAAGAGCTGGCCAAGGACAAGGGCTACATCATGCAGGTGCTGAAGGAAGGCACCATGCGCGCCCGCGAAGTGGCTGCCCGCACCACCGACGAAGTCAAGGCCGCCCTGGGCCTGAACTACTTCTGATGCTGTTCACCGCCGCGCTGTATGCAGTCGCCAGCGCGGTGTGCTTCATCGCCTATGCGCTCGACAAGTCGGCGGCCCGGAAAGGCCGCCGCCGCACGCCCGAGCGCACGCTTCTCTTGCTTGGGCTCGCCGGCGGCTGGCCGGGCGGCCTGGCGGCGCAGCAGCTATTGCGCCACAAATCGTCCAAGACGTCCTTTCTCGCCAAGTTCTGGCTCACCGTCATCGTGAACCTGGCAGCCCTCGTTGCGCTACAAGCCGGATGGGTAAGTCTCGGCGGGCTCCTCGTGCGGCCATAGGGCTGAGCGCTCCAGCGGCCTGAGTGCCGTGGTGCGGTCGATGTGGATCAGCGCATCGAACTGCTGGTCCGCGTCGGCGAAGAAGTAATGGCTCATGCGCTCGGTATCGGGACGGTAAATCACCCCGATCGCCCTTTCCAGCAGTTGCCCGGCGGCGCGCGACAAGGCGCTGCCATGGCCTCGCAGCGGCAGCACGAAGGCAGGCATCCCCACCTCGTGCATCACGCGCTCCACACTGTCCGGGCGCGACGGCACGATAGATTTCAGCTCGGCCGGGCCATCCCACTCGGTGGCCGCCGTCACGCTGCCTGCGTGCGTGGTGAAGCCAAGCAAGAAGCTGTCCTGCGGCCGGTAGCGCTCGCGCACCAGCTGGCCCAGGTTCAACTGGCCATGCCTGCCCATTTCGGTGTGGCGCGCATCGCCCAGGTGCGAGTTGTGCGCCCATACCACGATGCGCGCCGGCCGGCCTATCGCCTGGCCCAGGTGTTCGCGCAGCGCCTGCAGCGTTTCCGCCATGTGCGAGTCGCGCACATTCCACGATTCGTCTCGGCCTTTGAACATGGCGCGGTAGTAGACCTCCGCATTGCGCGTCACACGCGCGTTCTGCTGCGCGTAGAAGAATTCATCCGGCACCACGCCGGTGCGCAGGTGTTCGTTCGCGGCGCGGTTCATTTCGACCAGTTGGCGCAGCACTTCTGCTTCGCAATCAGGCTTCATGCCGAAGCTGGTAGCGTAGCCGTAGCGCTGCGGGTCCTCCGCAAAGTGGTCAATGCAGCCGTAACGCTCGCGCGCACGGGCTGCAGCTTGCGGGTCTGCCTTGTCCAGGTAATCGATCACCGCATGCATCGACTGCTGCAAACTGTACAAGTCCAGGCCATAGAAGCCGCAGCGGCGCGCGGGGCTCGCAACGTGGTGGTTGTGCACGCGCAGCCAGTTCACCAGGTCCACGATTTCGTGGTTGCGCCACATCCATTGCGGGAAGCGCTTGAAGCCTGACAGCGCCTGGTCGGCGCTCATGTCGTCGCCGCCGTGCTGCACATAGCGGCTGACGCGCAAGGCATCCGGCCAGTCGGCTTCGACGGCGATGGCGTCGAAGCCCTTGTCGACGATCAGCCTCTTGCTGATGTCGGCGCGCAAGCGGTAGAACTCCTGGGTGCCATGGGTCGCTTCTCCCAGCAGCACCAGCGATGCGTCGCCGATGCAGTCGAGCAGGAAGTCCAGGTCCTCCGCCGTTTCCAGTGGCCGCGCCTCGCGCTGCAACGCGGCGATCAACGTCTTGTCCATGATTCAGCAAGATATCGCAAGCTGTGCGAAACTGTCGCAGGTTTAAATAAGGAAATTTTGCATGTGGACTGGTGTTGTGTGCGGCCTGCTGGCGGGCGCGATGTGGGGCATGGTGTTCATCGTGCCGGAGTTGCTGTCGGCCTTTACCCCGCTGGAGATGGCGGTTGGCCGCTACGTCGCTTATGGCGCAATTGCCTTCGTCCTGATGCTGCCGCGCCTGCGCAACCTGATCGGCAGGCTCGAGCGCGATGACTATTTTGCGCTGCTGCGGCATGCGCTGGCGGGCAACCTGGTCTACTACATGTTCCTCGCACTGGGCGTCAAGCTGGCCGGCGTCGCGCCGACTTCCCTGATCATTGGCGTGCTGCCGATTGCCGTCACCCTGATGGGGCGCAACGACCACGGGGCGGTGCCGCTGCGCCAGCTGGCCATGCCCTTGCTGGTGACCGCCGCTGGCATCGCCTGTATCAATATCGACGTTTTCCAGCATGCCGCCGCTGCCGGCGCGTCGATGCTCAATACGGTGATCGGCGTGGTGTGCGCGACGGGCGCCCTGCTGTGCTGGAGCTGGTACACGCTGGATAACGCGCGCTACCTGAAACGCAATCCGCATTACAGCAGCGCGGAATGGTCGGCGCTGTATGGCCTTTCGACTGGCTTGATTGCCCTGCTTGCCGGCGGCATTGCATTCGCCATTTTCCATGGCGACGTCACTGGCGCGGCGGGGGCCGCTTCGGGCCGCGACTGGACGCTGTTCTGGATCTGCAATAGCCTGCTGGCCCTGGGCGCCTCGGTGATCGGCAATCATCTGTGGAATATCGCCAGCCGCCGCGTGCCGGTCACCTTGTCCGGGCAGTTGATCCTGTTCGAGACATTGTTCGCGCTGATGTACGGCTTTATCTACAAGCAGCAGTTCCCGCGCCCGCTGGAAATCGCCGCCATCGTGCTGCTGATCGCAGGCGTGACGTGGTCCATGCACGTCCACGCCCAGGAAGAAGAACTCAGCCCGGCTTGACGTCCGGCTCGATGCGCTCTGCGACCAGCGCAGCCATCGCCGCCGCGCCATCTGCCGCCCGCGCCGTCAGGCCGGCCACGACACCCTCGGCGTCTGCGCTGCCGCGATTCTGACTCACCTTCCACTTGCCGACGATCGACGCAATCGGGATCTCGATCCCGATAATCGCCTTCAGAAGTCCTTCGACGAAATCAGCTGGAGCATCCGACACAGCCCAAGGCTCCGGCAAACCGTTCTCGTGGATGGCCGTCAGGTCACCGAGCAGCCGCCGCAACCAGGCAGGATCTTCAACGACGCGGGCAGCACCACGCACCTGCACCATCGCATAATTCCAGGTCGGCACCACCTTATGCGAAGCCGCCTTCGAGGCATACCATGATGGGCTGATATACGCCTCAGGCCCCTGGAACACCACCAGGCACTCGGTGCCGCCTGTAGCCAGGGCACGCCAGGCCGGATTGGCCCGTGCAACATGCGCCCGCAACACGCCCAGCCCCGCCTCCCCCTCTTCGGGATAAAGCGCAAACGGCACCAGGTCCGCAGTCGGCGCGGAGCCAGGGATAATAAGCATTCCGAGCGGATACGCCCGGATCAGCCCATGTTTGACCTCAAGCCGGTCTTCAGTGAAAGCAGTAGGAAGGTACATGCAGCCAGTGTAGCGCCAGCCGCCAAAACGCGCATAGAGCCAGCGATGGCCTAATTCAGCAGGCCATGTTCGACCATTACATCCTGCACCAGCTCCAGCCGCAGCACCGGATTTTCCTGCGCCAGCAAGAGCTGCTTCTGGGCCAGCGACAGGCGCAGCAATTCGCACCAGCGGTTTGCCACCCAGCCCGCCTCCTGCAAGCGATAAGGGGCCTGCATCGGCATCTGGCCGGCCGGAATGCCGCGCTCCTGTAAGGTCTGGATCAGGATTCCCAGGCTATCCGCCACATCCTGCTGGTCGGCAGGAATCGGCACCGCCATATCGTCATCGATCGGGGAAACGTCCGCCATCCACAAGCCATGCTTCAGCTGTTCGGCAGAGATAATGCGGAAGCGCTGGCGCCCGCTGCAGCGCAACTGCATCAGGCCCGGCATGATCGCCTTCCATTCCCCGATATGCGCCATGGTGCCGACCGCGCACAGGGTTTCGTGCTGGTCCGGCTTGCGCACTTCATCGCCCTGCACCAGCGCGACGACGCCGAAATCTTCCTTATGTTCGATGCAACGCTTCACCATGTCGAGGTAGCGCACCTCGAAGATCTGCAAGGGCAGGTACCCATCCGGATACAGCACCGTATGCAACGGAAATAGGGGAATTGCGGACATACTTCATCATCGCACGTTTCGATAGACGATGCCGCCTTTCATGACTAAGGCAACACGGTACAAGGCCGTAATATCGGCCGTCGGATCGCCCTCCACCGCCACCAGGTCCGCCAGGTAGCCCGGCTTTACCTGTCCCAGCGAACTGCCCCGGTCGAGCACCGCCGCATTGACCACCGTCGCCGCCCGCAGCGCCTCGGTCGGCGTCATGCCCAGTTTGACCAGCCATTCCGCCTCGCGCGCGCTGCCGCCATGGGCAAACACGCCTACATCGCTACCGAGGCCGATCGTTACGCCCGCCTTGCGCGCGAGCTGGAACGCCCTGGCTGCAGCCTGCATGGATGGTGTCGGCGTCCCGCCCCGTACGTGCTTCTGGAAGTACTCGCTGGTCGCTTCCGGCGCCGCCAAAGTAGGGAAATAGGCAACTTTGCGTTCAGACATCAGCCTGAAGGTGGCTTCGCTGCCGCCATAGCCATGTTCGATGGTATCCACGCCCGCCAGCACGGCGCGGCGCATGCCTTCGTCCGTGGCCGCATGGGCCGACACGCGCCGCCCGGAGCCGTGGGCGGTGTCCACCAGCGCATCCAGCTCCTGCTGGCTGAAGGTAGCGTGCGCCGCGCCATCCGGACCGGTGCGGTAATCGGCGTACACCTTGATCCAGTCGGCGCCGCGGGCTGACTGCTCACGCACCGCCTTCACCACTTCATCGACGCCGGTTGCCTCCTGCGCGCCGACCGGCAGCGCCATGTCGGGCCGATAGGCCTTGGCGTTCGGGCCGTAGCTGCTGCTCGCCACGATCGCCAGCGTGGCAACAAACAGGCGCGGGCCAGGCAGTACGCCCTCCTCGATCGCCCGTTTAATGGACACGTCTGCGTAGCCCGCGCCTTCCGATCCCAGGTCGCGCAAGGTCGTAAAGCCCGATTGAAGCTGCGCCTGCACGTGGCGCGCGGCCAGCAGCACGCGATAGGCTTCCGGTTCCTTCAGCACCTGGTCGTCCCAACTGGTTTCGTTATAGGGGTGCAGCAGCACATGCGAATGCAGGTCCATCAGGCCAGGCAACAGCGTCTTGCCTGGCAGGCTGACGCGCTCAACGTCGGCCGGCGCCTGGATCGCGGCCGTGGGCCCCGCAGCGGCCACCTTGCCATCAACGACCAGCACCGACCAGCCATGGTGGGCGGCCCCTTCTCCCGTCCAGACGCGCTCAGGCGTCAACAGCACCGGCCTGGCTGCCAGCACAGATGAGGCAAGGGAAAGCAGGAAAGCCGCCAGCAGCGGCCGCAAAGCAATGCTCGACATATTCTCGCCGTATAAAAAGAAAAGGGGCGGATATTAATCCGCCCCTTGCGCCGCGATCGGCTTATTTAATCAGGAAGTCTTCCTTGTTCTTGCCTTCCAGCCATTTCGGCGCACGGCCGCGGCCGGTCCACTGGGAACCCGATACCGGGTCCTGGTATTTCATTGGCACGCGGGCACGCGGCTTGACTGGCTTATTGCTCTTGGCCGCCGGACCGAGATCAGCCGGGGACAGGTCATATTCACGCATGATGGACCAGATCTGTTCTTTCGCTTTTTGCACTTCGGCTTTGCGCGCATCAGCCGCCAGATTTTGCAGCTCGGCAATTTTCGCTTGGTATTCTTGGTAAGTGGTCATCTTTCTTTACCCTAAGTGTATGAAAAATCAAAGTGTGACAATGTGTGAGATTTCTTGCCTGCAATGTACCATAGTTACGATGATTTTATCCACATAATTTAACCATATTAATAAAAAAGCGCCACACATTTGACGGGTGGCGCTTTTTATTTCATTTCTATTAAATTCCGGTATTTGACTGCCATTTACTTTCAGAAGCGGGTCTCCAGTTGCAGGCGGATATTACGTACGCCGTAACTTGTCTGCTCGGACGAAAGCGATCCATTATCCATAATGTAGATATTCTTTGACCGGTAATCCTGTTTCAGCAAATTCCAGGCCGAGAAACGCAGCTGGCTCTTGCTATCCAGTTTCCACGCTACATAAGCATCCAGTTGCCGCGCTACTGTTGCCCAGCTATATCGGTTCTCTTCTACCCGCACCTCGCCGCTCGTACGCAGGTTAAAACTGCTGCCCATGCTCCAAGCGCCGTCGGGAGTCTTGTAATCGAGACCGAAAATGGCAGTCAGCGGCACTTGCTGGTCCAGCGTGTTGTATGGCCCCGGCACGGAATCGACGCGCGACCAGTTGCGGCTTACGCTGGCGCGCACGTCGAGTGCCGGCGCATTATCCATCACTGCCTTCATCGGGAATTTCAATTCCACGTCCACGCTGCGCACGTCCGCACGGCCATTGTTCGTCATCGTCGTGACCCAGCGGCCCGTGTCGTCAAGGAAGACGCTGCGGCGTGTGAAATTGCTGATGCGGCGTGCGGCTGCGGCCACGCTGAACAGGGCGCCCTCGCCCCAGTAATGCTCATATGAAGCATCAATGCCGGTCGCCAGCTCCGGCTTCAGCCTCGGGTTGCCGATCCAGTCGGTTTCGATCTGGCTATTGTTGGTCGAGGTGAAACGGCGGCCGGAAAGGTTGGAGGCCTGAGGCGCCTTGTACGTGCGGGTCAGTGCGGCCCGCAGCTGGTCCTTGCCGTTGGGGAGCTTGTACAGGGTTTGCGCCAGTGGACTCCACACGCTGCTGCGATTGCGGACCGGGTCGAAGCCGGCGCCGGAGCTTTGCGTATGGATGCCCTCCCAGCGCAAGCCCGCATAGACCGACCACGCTTTGCTGATATTCCATTCGTCCTGCGCATAGGCGGCCAGGCGTCGCAGCGTCGCCTGGTAGCCCTCGTCCTTGTCGTCGCGCAGGCCGTTGGCGCTGAACAGGTCGCGCTGGTTGCGCCAGTCGTCGCGGTCCGTGTAGCCGGCCTCCCAGCCGGCGGCCAGCGCATGATCGGTGCCGGCCGGCGTCGAATATTTGCCGGTGCTGCTGACGCCCCATTCGCGCACGCCGCTGAACACGTCATGCTGCAGGCTGGGCGCGCCTTCATGCGCATCGGACTCGTACCACCGGCCATTGGTACGCACGCGGTGGCCGCCGATCTTGGCGTCCAGCTTGGCTCCTTCGCCGAACTTGTGCACCCAGTTCAGGTCTGAGCGTGCGAACAGGTTCTTGTTTTCGTTTTTGATGTGCACGGCGTCGAAGAATGGCGCAGCGCCAACGTCAACGTTGTAATGGCGGTCTATCGCGCTTTTGAAGATATTGCGGTTGATGAAGGACTGCGAAGTCAGCGTATCGCCGTTCTCCAGGCTCCAGTTCAGGCGCGGCGACAGTTCCAGGCCGCGCGCATGGCCACGGTCATACGTCAGCATGCTGCGGTCCAGCAGCCGCGTGCCGGCCAGGCCGATCAATTCTTCGTGGCTAAGGCCATTGCGGTCGAATTCATAACGGCCGCCGCCCAGGTTGATCGAATAGGAGAAATTGCCGTCCTTATCGGACAGGACCAGGTTCCCGTTCGGGTTCGTCGCTTCCTTACTATGGCTGACGCCGAATTTCAGCTCACGCTGCGCCGTCTTGACGGCCTTCTTCAACACGATATTGATGGTGCCTGCGATAGACTGGGTGCTGAACTCCGCGCTGGCAGCGCGAATGACTTCGATGCGCTCGATGCTGTCCGGCGCCAGCGTCTCGATATTGAAGCCTGGCGGCACGCGCTCGCCGTTCAGCAGGATTTGCGTGTAGCCGCTGCCCAGGCCGCGCATGCGGATATCGCGGCCGCCGGCGCCGACCGACACGCCTGGCACACGCTTCAGCGCATCGCCGATCGAGGTGTCGCCATAGCGCTTCAGTTCATCGCTGCTGACGATGATTTTGCTGGCGGTGTCGTCCTTGCGCGGGTTGTAGGCTTCGGCAGCCCCCTTGATTTCCACTTTCTGGACCGGTGCCAGCTCCTTTTCCTCGGCCATGGCCTGGGTGGCGGAAAAGATGGCGGCGGCGGCGAATGTCAGGCGAATCATTGTTGCAAAAAGTATAAATAATTCTTGGCCGCAACTGTACCCTATGGTGCAGGCGGTAGCAAGGATATAATTCGGGATCTTCAAATCATTGGAATGCCGACCGTGTCACGACTTGCCGTATTGCCGCAATACCTGCTCCCGAAAGGTGCTTTGACCAACTTTGCCGGCCGCGTGGCAGGCGCCAAAGGGGGTGACAAGACGACCCGCCTGATCCGCTGGTTCGTGGCCAAGTACGACGTCAACATGGACGAGGCGGCCAATCCGGACATCGCCAGCTACCACAGCTTCAACGAATTCTTCACCCGCGCGCTGAAACCGGGCGTGCGCCCGCTGGCCAAGGCCGATTTAGTCTGCCCGGTCGATGGCCGCATTTCCCAGTTCGGCGCAATTGAAGGCGACCAGATTTTCCAGGCCAAGGGCCACAAGTTCAGCACCACCGCCCTGGTCGGCGGCGACGCGTCGCTCGCCAAGCACTTCGAGCACGGCAGCTTCGCCAACCTGTACCTGAGCCCGCGCGACTACCACCGTATCCACATGCCTTGCGACGCTTCGCTGAAGCGCATGATTTATGTGCCGGGCGAACTTTTCTCTGTCAACCCGACCACCGCGCGTGGCGTGCCCGGCCTGTTCGCGCGCAATGAACGCGTGGTGTGCGAGTTCGACGCCGCTTTCGGCCCGTTCGTGATGGTGCTGGTCGGCGCCACCATCGTCGGCAGCATGGCCACGACCTGGCACGGACTGGTGAATCCGCCGCGCCTGCCAAAAGTCACCGAGTGGACTTACAAGAAGAATGAGTACGTGTTCAAGAAGGGCGAAGAAATGGGCCGCTTCCTGCTAGGCTCGACCGTCGTCATGCTGTTCCCGAAAGACACCCTGCACTTCAACGATCAATGGCAACCCGCCGGCCCAGTCCGACTGGGCGAGATGATGGCCAACCTGAAGTAATCCTGCGGCGTCCCACCCGCTGCAAACCGCCTCGCCTTCCTTTGATCGATAGTATCGTCGACGCAGCTTCCACCTGAGGTTGAACGGCCCGCGCAACGGCCGTTCGACCTTGCGCAGTGTATCGCGCAAATTCCCCATTTACCGATCCGCCCTGGTCCTGTTGCCCCGGCACGCCATTATCGTCCGCCGGCCGAATCCTGAGATCGCGGCTGCAGGCAGCGGGCCCTGACGGCCCCGTGTGTGACAAACCGCGTATTTTCTGAACAGCAGCTTGTGGCAAGATCGCATTCAGCCATATCGCGCCATCGCAAAAGCGAGTGAACCGTCGCCTTGCCCCAATAATTTTCGCTGGCTTATACCGAGGATCTAACGACAATGACGGTGAAGAGCTTCAGGTTCGGTGAATGGCGGGTCAACCCTGCCTCGAATACGATTGAAAGCGCAGACGTGACGCGGCAGCTTGAGCCGCGCGTGATGGATGTCCTGCTCGTCCTGTGCCAGCGGCAGGGCGAGGTCCTGTCGGCACAGCAGCTGCTGCATGAATGCTGGGGCACGACCGCGTTCGGCGACAACCCGATCCACAAAGCCATTGCCCAGCTGCGCAAGGCGTTCAGCGATTCCAGCGCCACACCGCGCTACATCGAAACCATTCATAAGCGCGGCTACCGCACGGTGGCCCAGGTGGTGCGCGACTTCGAGGGCGTCGCCGGCGCATGGCTGCACGCCTCCCCTTTCCGCGGCCTGCAGGCGTTCGAGGAACAGCATGCCGACATTTTCTTCGGCCGCAAGGCAGCGATCAGGCAGTTGGCTGATGGCCTGCAGCAGCAGGCTGGCAAGGGCTGCGCCATGCTGCTGGTACTTGGCGCATCCGGTTCGGGCAAGACTTCCCTGATCCGTGCGGGGCTTCTTCCACAGCTCAGGCGGGACTGCAATCTGTGCCTGGACCTGGCTGACATGGGAAGCGGCGGCCTGCTCCTCGCCCTGGGCAGTGTGCTGCTCGATGGCGAAGCCGGCCAGCGCCTGCTGTTCGAACGTGACAGCGCAGTCACCCTGGCTGCCCGCCTGCGCGACGATACAGAGGACGTGGTGGCCCAGCTGCAGGAGCGCCTGGCGGGGCACAAGCTGGCCCTGTTCATCGACAGCCTCGAAGTGATTTTCCGGCTCCCGCAAGATGACGAGGCAGACCGCATGGCCTTCCTGGCGGCCATTGAACAATTGGCGCAATCCGGAAGTGTCGATGTGCTGCTCGCCTGCCGCAACGACTTTTACCCGCACCTGTCGAACTACCCGCCGCTCAAAGCGTTGAAGCAGCGAGGTGGCCACGTCGACCTCGACCCGCCGGACATGGCGGAAATAGCGCAGATCATTCGCCAGCCCGCACTGGCCGCCAACCTGCACTTCGCCACCGATCCGGACAGCGGCTTTGGCCTGGACGAGGTGCTGTGCGCCGAAGCGCAGTCGCGTTCGGACATGCTTCCCCTGCTCCAGTACTGCCTGGAGCAGCTGTACCAGCAGCGCAGCCCGGATGGCGAGTTGAGCTTCGCCGTCTTTCGCGCGCTGGGCGGCATCGAAGGTGCGATCGGCGCGCGCGCAGAACAGGTGGCGCAAGCGCTCGACGAGGCCGAGGTCGCAGCTTTGCACGGTGTGCTGGCACAACTGGTCTGCATTTCCGAAGACGACCTGCCGGTAACTTCGCGCCGGCTGCCTTGGGCGACGCTGGCGGACAGCGCCAGCCAGGCGCTGGCCAAAGCCATGGTCGAGGCACGCCTGTTCGTCAGCGACCTGACTGCAGGGGTGCCCACGTTCGGCATCGCGCACGACGCCTTGCTGCGGCGCTGGCCCCGTGCGGTCGCGTGGATCGAAAACCACCGCCACGCCTTGCAACTGCGCACGCGCATCAGCCTGCAGGCGGCGCGCTGGCAGTCGAGCGGACGCAGCCGCGATTTCCTGCTGCCGCGCGGCACCCAGGTGAACCAGGCGCGCGACCTGCTGCACATGCCGGGATTCCAGCTCAGCACGCAGGACCGGGACTATATCAATGCCTCGCTGCGGCGTGCCCAGCGCGACGAACGGCGCCGTGCCGCGCTGGTGAGCATGGTAGCCGTGCTGGCCCTGCTGGCCAGCGGGCTTGGATTGTGGGCGCGCGCTTCGCAGAAAGAATCCGAGCGGCACCGCGTTGAAGCTGAGGAGCTGATGGGTTTCATGCTGGGCGATTTCACCGACAAGCTGCGCCCCATCGGCCGCCTCGACCTGCTCGACAGCGTCAGCAGCCGGGCTCTTGCCTACCTGTCGGCAGCACACCCCAAGGATGACGAAAACGCCCTGGTCCAGCGCGCCAAGGCCCTGCAGGTCATCGCCGAGATCAAGGTGGCGCGGGCCGATCCGGCCGGCGCCAGCAAGGCCTTGCTGGCCGCGCGCCAGATCCTGTATTCACGCGGGGACGAGAAGGCGGCGCCGGACAAGTCCTTGCTCAAGTCCCTGGGCGCCAATGCATTCTGGCTGGGCCAGATCGCACTCGACCAGCGCAACTGGCCGGAAGCCGAGCGCTACTTCAGCGAATACCTCGACTTCAGCAACCGGCTGGCTGCGGCCGATCCGGCCGATGCCGACGGCTGGATAGAACAGTCCTATGCCCACAGCAATTTGGGAACCGTGGCGCTAAGGCGCGGTGCGACCCAGCATGCCGCCGACGAATTCGCCGCATCGATTGCGCTGAAGAGCCGCGCGCTGGCGCGCAGTCCCGAACGGCAAGACCTGCAGATGGACCTGGCCAACAGCCTGTCCTGGCTGGCCAGCGCCTGCGCCAAGCTCGGCCAATTGGACGAGGCAATGTCCCTGTACCAGCGCGAAGCGGAACTCACCCTCGCCCTGCACCAGGCCGTGCCAGCCAATGCCCAGTGGACGCAGCGCTACGCCTTCGCGCTCTGGCACCAGGCCAGCTTGCACGCTGAGCGTGGCGACACGGCAGCCGCCCGCGACCAGTTCGCCGCCGCCGAGTCGCTGCTGCAAGCCGTCACGCGGCAAGACCCGAGCAACCGGAGCTGGCAGTCGGCCCTGTATACGGTGCAGCTGGAGCAGCTGAAGATTGCGCCAGTGCCGCCTGCTGTGCGCATTGCTGCCCTGCAGGGCCTCGAAACGAAGCTGTCGGAACTGGTCCGGCTGGAACCGAAAAAATGGAACCTGCAGCGCCTGGTCGCTTTGACGGCCGAGCAGCGGGCCAGGCTTTACTGGTCGCTGCAGCAGCGCGATGACGCGCACCGGCAGCTGGCGGGCGCCACCGCCGCCCTCGAACACCTGCGCGAAGTGGCGCCGGCCGATGGGCTGGTACGCGAGTCGCTGGCAAGCGCCCTGTTGCTGCAGGCTGAATTCAAGCGCGCCGAGCAGGACCATGCCACTGCCCGTGCCGTGTGCCAGCAAGCCGCCGCCGTGCTGCAACCCGGGCGCGCGGCCGAAACCGAATTCCGCCTGCTATCCCAATGGGCGCGCGCGGCGCGCTGCGCTGGCGACGATGGCGCGGCTAGCATCGCAGAAGCACAACTGAGCAAAATGCGTCACCAGCAAGTCCGCTACATCCCAGCCTTGGCACTTAACTTCAACCAAAAGGAAGCACAATGAGTTTCTACGACCAGCAACCCTATATTCCCCTGGCTTCGTTCAAGAACATCGTCGTCACCGTGACCGAAGACGAGACCGGCAAGCTCCTGCCCAACTGCGTCGAGCTGATCACCTGCGGCGCGCGCGATACCATTCTCAACTTCCAGCTGACGCAGCCGAAGAACAAGGAATGCGATTACCGCTTCGAGCCGCCCGAGATCAAGGGCGACGTGTCGCAGCTCGGTCCGGTCACCATCAGCCGCAGCGGCAAGATGCTCACCGTTTGCAACGAGGTTTCCGAGCCGGGTTCCATCTTCATCACCCTGAAGGTCTATGACCACCTGTCGCAAGACAAGCGCGGTTCCTTCGATCCGGAAGTTGCCAACCAGCCCGAAGGCTAAGCGCGGCAGGTGGTCCCTTCCACGCTGCATCCCTACTGGCCCTGTGCTCTTGCACAGGGCCTTTTTATTTGCCGAATCAAGCACTTGGCATCCGGAAGATAAAGGGAAGAACAGGCGCAGGCGATGCGCCCTAGAGTGAGGAAACGATCAACCGACCTCATGGAGCAGATCATCAATACTACCTTGCAGCTCGCCAGAGTCTTGCCGCACTTTCCCCTGCCCTGCCCCGCCGGCGAGCCGGAGCCACTGGACAGTTCGACAATCCAGGCCAATCTCGGCTGGATATTGAACAACGAGATGTTCCGCAAAGCACCGCGCTTGAGCAGGCTGCTGCGTTTTCTGGTGGAACGCTGGCAGGCGGGCGCCGAGCGCGACACGACCGAGTACGGGATAGGCATCGAAGTCTTCGACCGCAATCCGGCCTGCTACAGCACTGGCGATGATCCCATCGTGCGGGTCCAGGTCGGCCGCCTGCGCGAGAAGCTGCGGGCCTATTACGCCGGGCCAGGGCGCAACGACGGCATCGTGATCTCGATCCCGATCCGCAGCTACATGCCGGTGATCCGCCGCCGCGGCACAGGCTCGCACGAACAGCATGCAAGCTACATCCTGGCAGTGCATGAGTTGCGCAATGCGGGCACAGCAGCGGCTGCGGCGCCTTTTGCACAAGGCTTGAGCGAAGAACTGGGCCACCACCTGTTCTGCGCTTTTGGCGACCACGTGCAGTTCCACCACCTCGGCCAGGGTGCGCCGGACGGCGCGGACTATCGCCTAGAAGGCAGCGTGCGCATCGATGAGGGGCTGGTGCGCGCCGCAGTGCGCCTGACCAATACCCGGACCGGCAGCCTCGTCTGGTCTGAGCAACTGGACCGCAACGGGACGCCCGGCATCGCCATGCAGGAAGACCTGGCGCACACCGTCTGCGCCGCATTGAAGGCTTTCTTCGCGGCCTGAACCCGGGCTGTTACGTATCGATACGCCCGCTGTAACGGTCACGATACTTATCCGCGCCGATGGCGCGCAGTACATTCGACTGGCCCACCCTGGCGAACCTTTCTACGGAGCTGAACATGTCCAACACAAGCTTCACCATCTGCCTCTCAGAAACGGCTGGGCCGAGCCAAGGGATAGCAGCGAACCGCTGATGCTGAACGGCCCGCTGGGCGCACCGCAGGCCCAGCGCAACTATGTGATCGGCTCGGACAAGCTCTATCCCGGTTAGCGCGCTGATCGAAAGCTACTCGAAGCCGCTCTGGAAGTATTCCAGCCCGCATTGCTTTAGCGGCTGAAGCGAACACCCTGCAAACGCCACCCACTTACCACACTGGAGAAATAACATGAGCAGCTCTTTTGAAGGTTCACAGGCGTTCAACCGGATTTCCAATGCGTTCGAAAACGTGATCCCCAATTCGGGTTCACTGATGCTGAACATACCGCTGGTCACCCTGATCGGGAAACTGGACGGCATCGGCCTGTCCATCCAGCTGTCGTACTCGATGGGAACGCCGGGCCGGCTCGGCCTGCCCGACAACTGGAGTTTCGGCATCCCCTTCCTGACCCCGGGCGAGGCGCTCGAAGTCAACGGCATGCGCTACATCATCGATCCCAGCTGGACCGATGCGACGGGCTATGCCTCGGGCCTCAAATACGAAAACAACCACGGCATCGCCTTCGCCAACAATATTTCGGGCCAGCCCCTGCCTTACGGGCAATCTGGCGCCAGCTACCAGTTCTCGTTTTCCGACACCGACGGCTCCTGCCACTATTTCGACAGCACCGGCAAGCTGCTGATGCGGGCCGACCGCCACGGCAATTTCATCTATTACGCCTACACGAGCAACCAGCTGCTCGACAGCATCACCGACAGCTTCGGCCAGCAAACCGCCTTTGGCTACAACCCGAACCAGATCGTCATCACCGGCCCGGACGGCAGCACCACCACGCTGAATTTCACCGGCAACGGCATCAGCAGCCTGGTCGACCCGCTGGGCCACGTCACCAGCTTCACGACGGTTGCGCAAGAAGGCTTCAATGTCATCAGCTCGATCGCCTACCCCTCCGGGAAGACGACCAATTTCAGCTACACCAGCATCCCGTTCCTGGATGCGAACAATGCGAGCTACGCGATCCCTGCCATCTCAGACCTGTATTACCTCGACCAGGGCAACAATATGCTGTCGCACTACCAGTATGCCTACGGTACCAATAGCGGCGGCAACACCTTCACGGGCTACCAGGGCGGCTATGCCCTGTCCAGCACCTCGGATGGCCTGCTCGATAGTAACAACACCCTCTACCAATACAATGTCGAAGTGCGCAGCATGGACGCGGCCAGCAATATCCTGGCATTGACCGACACCCTGTACAGCTTCGCCCACGTCCCACTCCAGCAGAACACTTACATCATCGACGCCAGCGGCAACCAGCAAGGCTTCCTGCAGCTGAACTCAGTCTATGACCTCACGCCGGACAAGCACAGCCAGCAGCCTAACTACCTGAGCCCGAAGCAGACCGAACAGCTATTCTTTGCCAGCCCGTCCGCGAGCGGCGTGCCGCAGAACAAGCGCGCATACCAGTACGATTACTTCGGCAATACGACATCCAAGCAGTCGAGCTCGTACAAACAGGCCAGCGAGTCCTATACCATGGACACGGTGGAAGCCGCCTCCTATTACACGGCAGCCGGCATGGCCGTCTTCACCCTGGTGAACACGGCCACCACACAGGACTGCATCACCAACCAGGTCATCAAGACCGTCAATTCGCTCACGGCAAACCGCCTCGACGCCGCCTCCTCGACTGTCAGCTACAGTAACGATGGCGGCGCCAGCTGGAACGATTGGAAAGCACGCAATATGGCGTATGACGCCTATGGCCGCGAAGTGTCGGAAACGCTGCAATGGGTGAAGAAAAACGTGCCGGGCGTTCAACAAAGCACGACCCAGTACGCCTACGCCTTCGACGCAGCCAGCTTTGCCGTCACCACCACCATTACCGACGCCCTCGGCTTTATCAGCAAGCACACGGTCAGCACGATGGCCGGCAAGAAGCTGGCCGACATCCTGCCATCAGGCGCAACCACAAGCTACAGCTACGACAAACTCGGCCGTCTCACCGGCTCGCTGACGCCGTCCGGCCTGCAAACGAGTTATGCCTACAAGATCATGAGCGTGGACGGCGAGAACAGCACGACCAAAACCACACCGCTTGGCTACCAGACCAAATCGGTCTACGACTGCCTGGGACGCGAAACAGCCAGCTACGACAATGGCACACCGGGCAAGCCTGGCGCGCTGCGCACCTTGTCGACCAAACGCTACGATATCCTCGGCAATGTCGTCGCCGAGACCGACGTCTTCGGCAACGTGACAACGGCCGCCTTCAATTCCCTCGGCAAGCCCACCAGCTCGGTCGACCCGCAAAGGAACCAGACCAGCATTACCTATGACTTCGCCGCCAATGCCGCCGTGACCAGCCTGAACGGCGTGCTGCAGAAAAAAGCGGTTTCGGATAACTGCGGCAACACCATTCTGGAAGAGAAATACCCGAACACCAGGAACCCTGACCAGGGCTCGCAGTACACACTGCGCCGCACGTCCACCTATGGCGGCCTGGCTAACTTGCAGCAGGCCCAGGTCAGCCGGCTGGACGGCACGGTGGAGACGCCATTGTTTGCCAATGCCTACCAGTACGATGCGGAAGGCCAGCAGGTCAGCGCCAGATTCAGCGCACCGGATGGCGCTACCCGCCTGACGCAGACCGTGTACGACCTGAACAAGAAAGAGCTCAGCCACAGCACCAGCGTTCTTTATCCGGACCAGCGCAGCTACACCGTCAACAGCGAAGCATGGCAGTACGACGCCCTCGGCCAGATGACCAGGCTCACCAACAATATGGAGCAGTCGGAAGCCTACACCTACAATGGCGACGGCCAGCTGACAGCCAAGACCCTGTTCGACGGCAGCGTCATCAACTACCAGTACACGCTGGACGGACAGAAGGCGAAAGAGGCCTGGACCGAAGCAGGCAGCGCATACGCCATCGCCTACGCTTACGACAAGGACGGACACCTGCTGTCGACCACCGACAACAATGGCGCAGTCGCCAACGCCTACACCCTCGATGGCGTGCTCAGCTCGATCACCTACCCTGACGGCAAAAAGCTGGCCTACACGCTGGACCAGTACAGCCGCAAAGTCGGCCAGACCGACGTGAGCGGCGCTGCCACCAGCTACAGCTACACGCCGCAAAACCAGTTGGCCAGCGTCAGCAACGGCCACGACACGCTGACCTACAGCTATTACAGCGACACCAGCAAGAACACGGTCATCGGTGCACCGCAGAGCGTCACACTGGCGAACAACTACACCGAGACTTACCAGTACGACGCGCACGACCGCAAGAACGCCACGCGCAAACTGTCGGCTGCCGGCCAGCTCCTGCTCAACGAAAGCTGCGTGCTGAATGCCCTGAACCAGATGGTGTCGAGCACCATGAGTTCCGCCCTGGGCAGCGATGTCAGCCTGAACCAGCAGCGCAGCTGGACCTACGATGCCTTCAGCCAGCTCACCGGCGATATCGTCAAGGACAGCAACGGCGCGGTAGCCAGCGCCGACAGCTATCAATATGACGGCAATGGCAACGTGCTGGCGAAAACCTCGAATGGCGTGGCGACCGTGTACAGCTATAACAGCATCGACCAGCTGGTCGCTTACACAGTCGGCACCGGCAAGCAGCAGGCGCAGGTTTTCGATACCAACGGCCGGCTGGTGGTCGATGGCGACGGCAACGGTTACCGCTACGACCTGCGCGGCAAGCTGCTGAATGTCGAGGGTGCCGGCAATACCCACTACACCTACTATCCGAACGAACTGCTGGCCACCCGCACCTCGCAAACCTCAACTGTCCAGATGTACTACGACAACACCCAGCAGGTGGTCAACAGCTACCAGGACGGCACGGCTACGCAGTTCCTGCTGGTGGGATCGAAACGCTTCGCCGCTTATCCGCAGGGCGGCACGCCGTTCTACTATGGCACCAGCCAGCGCCAGGATACCGTTTTGGGCATGGCGAACGGCAAGCTGGTCGGCAGCGCCAGCTACCAGGCCTACGGCGAGGAAACCGATGCCAGCCTTGGACTCGACGCCAGCAACAACTTTGCCTGGAACCAGGAGTACAAGGATCCTGACAACAAGCTGGTCTACCTGCGCGCGCGTTACTACGACCCGAATACCATGCGCTTCATTTCGCGCGACAACGCCCGCCTCGACAACCGCTATGGCTTCGGCAACGGTGACCCCATCAACAATATCGACCCGACCGGCAACGATGCGCTGGAATGGGCTGCCATCGGCGTTGGTGCGGGTGCAGGCGCGGCCCTGGTCGGCGTCGGAGCCTACCTGGCGATCACCTATGGCGCGGCAGTGACCGCTGCAGTGGGCGGCGTGAGTGCGGTCGCTTCCATCGGCGCTGGCGTCCTCGCTGGCGCAGGTGCCCTGGCACTGGGCGCCGGCGCCGGTACCACCGGCCTGATTGCCGGCGCAGTGACGGCAGCTTCGGCCACCGCGCTGGCAGTAACGGGCGGCGAGATCACCGTCGGCGCCGTGGTCGGCACCACGCTGGGCACGGGACTGGGCGCCTATGCAGGCTCGGCGCTGGCCGGCATGACGGGGGGCATCCTGGGCGGTTCGCTGGGCGGCGCGATTGGCGGCTACGTGGGCACGGCGGCCGGCCAGGCCCTCGGCTATGCGGGAGCGGCGGCCGGCGAGGCGCTCGGCTACGTCGGTGCGGTGGCCGGTGAGGCACTGGGCTACGTCGGCGCGACCGCCGCCGGCCTGGCAACGACGGCAACCGAAGCCACGCTCGCCGCCGTGACAGCCGCAACCACCATGGCAGCCGATGCAGCCGTCGCCACCGCTGCCGCAGCAACCGGCATCGCGGCGGCGGCGGGCGATGCGGCATTCGGCTTGCTGGCTTTGTTGTTGCTTTGATTTGCAGCTTTGTACGCAGTCTTCCACTACCAAGAAAGGGGAACATCATGAAAGCGATGAAAACGATGGGCAGCGCAATGGCCTTGGCGATCGGTGCCATGGTTGCGGGTTCGGCTTATGCGGGCGCTGGCGCGACCGTCAAGGCCTGTATCAGCCTGCCAACCAAACCGATGCAGCCGATGACGGTTTCGGTGACCGCCGGCGGCGCGGGCACGCACTGCATGAACGATAAAGGCAACGACACCAGCTTTACTGTCAACTCCGCCGGTGTAACTTGTGCCTCCGTCGGCTACGTCGAGGCGAAGGCCAGTTCCACCAAGGGCGACACCTGCGCCACCGACTCTTCGAACTGGCCACTAAGCTACACGATTGCCAACACGGCGTTCAGCGGCGCCACCCAGTCCGGCTGGAGCGGTTCCGGTACCCGCAACAGCATCAACCTGGAAAACCCGTCGAAGGACACCGTCGTTTGCGGCAGCAGCTCACTGTGCAACACGACCTCCTGGAACTGGGACCATGGCACCCAGGGGCCGCTGTACATCATCTTCCAGCCGCAAGGCCAGTAAGGAACAGGCGATCATGGAGCAGATTCCGTCCGGCGAAGTGATCGCCCACGGTGCCGGCAGCACGCTTCCCTGGGAGCGTGCTGCCCTGGCCGTGCCGGTGCTTTGCCTGCTCGCTGCGGGCATCGGCCTGGCAGCCTGGAGCAATCAGCAAAGCCTGGCATCACTGGCCTTGCTGCCCTTGCTGCCGCTGCTGGTGTTGCGCGCGCGCGGGCGCGGCGCGGCATTCTGCATTGCCTTTGCCTATTATGGAACGGCGACACGCGCCGTGCCGGGCATCATCAGCTATTTTTTTCCCGCCCTGCCGCTGGCCGCCAGTTTGTCGCTCTGGACCGGCCACACCGTCTTGCTTGCCCTGCCCTGGGCGCTCGCGCTGCCCGCGCCGTCTGCCAGCGTCGCGCGCCGCGCTGGCATGGTCATGGCCGCACTGGTGCTGACAACTATCCCGCCGATCGGGCTGTTCCATTGGGGTTCGCCCCTGATGTCGGCAGGCTTGTTCTATCCCGGCTGGCAGTGGACCGGGCTGCTGCTTACCGCACTGCTCGTGTCGCTGCTCGCAGCCACCCGGTGGAGCACACGGCGTATCCAGGCAGCGCTTGCCGGCCTCCTTGCGCTCTCCTTCATCGCCAACACCAGCTATCGCGAACCAGCGCCGCCGCCCGGCTGGCATGCTGTTTCCCTTGATTTCGGCAAGAGTCCCGAACTGTGGTCCGATGACATGGCGGCCCGGCGCGACATGCTGGCCACCATCGCAATGCGCGAACTGGCAAATGGCGCGCAGGTGGTCATATTTCCGGAATCGATATCGGGTTCGAGCCGACGCTCACAGCAAGCCCTGTGGCAGCGCGTCTCGGACATGGCCAGCCAGCGTGGCGCCACCGTCCTGGTGGGCACAGAGAGCTGGAACCCTACGCGCACCAGCTTCCGCAATGCCCTGGGCGGGTATGGCATGGAACACGACCGCGGCGCCGTCGTGGTGTCCTCCAAAGTGCCGATGCCGGTCGGCGACTGGAAGTTCGGCCTGGAAGAAGGGGCCGAGACGGATATCTTCGGCAGCGACCTGGTCGAACTGCATGGCCGGCGCGTCGCGTTCTCCATGTGCTACGAAGATTTCCTGCTCTGGCCACACCGTGGCCTGTTGGGCGGGAATGCTGCGCTGATGATATCGGCGACCAATCAATGGCCGTCCAGCGGCACGTCGGCCGAAACCGCGCAGGACAGGTCGCGCGTTGCGCTGGCCAGGCTGGCCGGCGTCCCCCTGCTAACCGCCAAGAACCGCTGAGGAGAGCGCCATGAACGCATCCGTTCCCGCATCCGTTCCGATCGGGCGACTGTTTTCCATGCCTTACGCCCTGCTGCTGCCCTTGCTGCCCTTGGCAGGCTTGCTCGTGTTCGGCTTCCTGCCCATGCCCTCTTACCGGATTCCCGAACAATTCCCTTTCTGGGCTTTCTTCTTTGGCTTGCCGCACATCGTGTCCAGTTTCCAGACCATGTGCGACGCCGAGTACCTGGCAGCTTATCGGCGGCAGGCCGTCACGATGCTGTGCGTGGCCTTCCTGCCCCTGGCACTGTTCACCGCCGGCGTGCCGGCTTCGCTGCTGCTGGTGCTGGTCCTGGTGCTCACCCAGCATCACGTCGTCGCGCAGCAATATGGCATGGCCCTGGCGGTCGCACGGATGCGTCCCACTGCGGCATTTGCCGCCTGCAAATGGAGCACCTTGATGCTGGGTATCATGGCCGCCTTCCTGACCTATGCAGCCACTGAGTTTGAAGGGACCGCACCATTTGCCGTGCTGGCCCCGCTGGCCAGGAACGCGTCGATGCCCCTGCTTGCCGTCGTCCTGGCCAGCGGCAGCCTGCTGGTCTGGCGCGCCCGCCACAACAGCGCCGGCGCGCTCATTTTTGCCATGAACGTGCTGCTGTTTACAACGGCCCTGGTCCTGGTCTTCTACAGCCCTTACGCGCTGGCCGGCCTAATGCTTGTGCGCATCCTGCACGACGTTTCCGGTTTCGTGGTGTACATCGGGCATGATGCAGCGCGCAACAAGGCACAGCGCTGGAACGTGCTGTATCGCGCCATTCCCTTCCTTCCCGTCTGGTTGCTGAACCTGGCGTTCGCCCTGGGCCTGGCTGCCGCCCTCACCTTTTGCGCCAATCACATCGCCTGGATTGGCTGGCTGGTGACAGGCATCACCCTCGCCCACTACTATATGGAGAGCTTCATCTGGCGCGGCCCGACGCCGCACCGGAAGCACTTCAAGTTCACCGCCGCATAACCGACGGTTATTGGCCGGTGAAATTGGACTCCAGCATGTCGAGGAAGGCCCGCGTCTTGGCCGGCATCAGGCGGCGGCCCGGGAACACCGCCCAGCCGGTCACTTCGGGGAAGCACCAGTCAGGCAGCACCCGCACCAGTTCCCCGTGCGCCACCAGGGGCGCGGCAAACTGCGTGGTGCAGGTTGCGATACCCATGCCGGTTGCCGCCATGCGCGTCAGCAGCTCCGGCGAGTTCGCCATCAGCCGCACGGGCAGATCGCGCTCCCAAGTGCTCTTGCCACGCGTCAGCGACCAGCGCACCAGCCCATTCGACATGCGCCGCAGGCTTAGCAGTTCGTGCTTGAACAGGTCATCCGGATGCTCCGGCAAGCCGTGCACCACGGTGTAAGACGGCGCGGCATACAGCCCCCAGGTCGAAATCAGCACCTTGCGCGCCGCCAGCGTGGCATCGTCCGGCAGCGCGCCCATCCGGATCGCGATATCAAAGTTCTCCGCGACCAGGTCGACCCGGCGCGGCGACAGGTCCAGCTCCAGCGTTATCGCCGGGAATTTCGCCATGAAGGCCGGCAGCATGCGGGCCAGGTAGACGTTGGCAAAGTCGGCGGGCATCGACACCCGCAGCAGCCCGCTGGGGGCTTGCTGGCGGTGCTGGGCCAGCGCGCCGGCCGCCTCGGTTTCCTCCGCCACCCTGCGGGCATGCTCCAGCAGGCTGGTGCCCAGCTCGGTCAGCACCAGCTTGCGGGTGGTACGGTTCAGCAGCCGTTCGCCGAGCCGGGCCTCCAGTTGGGTCAGGCGGCGCGAAACCGTCGATTTGGGCAGCTGCAGCCGTTCGGAAACCTGGCTCAGGCTGCCATATTCCACGATGCGGGCAAATAACAGCAGGTCGCTCGGGTCTATTTCACTCATTTTAGGGTTCTCCGTTCCATCAGTGGAACAATGTTATCCATTTTAACGGCTTCCGGATCAAATATGGAACCTCTATAGTTACTCCATCGCAGCACTTAACCGAATACCGAAAGGAAGCACACCATGAACATCCTGCAAATCAACTCCAGCGCAAAAAGCTCCGGTTCCGAATCGACCCGCGTCGCGACCAATATCGTGAACAAGCTGCTGGCCGCCAATCCTGGCTCCACGGTTGAAGTCCGCGACCTGGCCGCCAACCCGCACCCGGTCCTGGACGAAGCCGCACTGCAGGCCCTGTTCACTCCAGCCGGCCAGCGCACCGCCGAGCAAGCTGCCCGCGTGGCACTGGATGACGCCCTGATCGCCCAAGTGCAGGCTGCCGACGTGATCGTGCTCGGCGCGCCGATGTACAACTTCGGCATCACCGTGCAGCTGAAATCCTGGTTCGACGCGATTGCCCGCGCCGGTGTCACCTTCAAGTACACCGAAAACGGCCCGGTCGGCCTGCTGCAAGGCAAAAAAGTCTACGTCGCCACCTCGCGCGGCGGCATGCACAAAGATGCGCCAACTGATACCCAGTTCCCGCACCTGAAGATGTTCCTGGCTTTCATTGGCCTGACCGACGTGGAGTACGTGTTCATCGAAGGCCAGGGCTATGGCCCGGAAGTGGCCGCACAGCAGAAGGCCGCTGCCGATGCCCGCGTTGAAGAACTGCTGGCTTAACTGAAAAGGAAACAAGAATGGACAACATCGCACAAACCCGCACAGTGGAACGGATTATCCGCGGCCAGGCCGTGATGGATGGCGCTGGCGTGAAAATCAACCGCGTGTTGACCCAACCACTGCAGCGTCGCCTCGACCCGTTCCTGATGCTGGACAATTTCGGTTCGGAGCAAGCCAACGATTACATCGCCGGCTTCCCCGACCACCCACACCGCGGCTTTGAAACGGTCACCTATATGCTGACCGGCCGCATGCGGCACCGCGACAGCGCCGGCAATGAAGGTTTGCTGGCCAGTGGCGGCGTGCAGTGGATGACGGCTGGCCGTGGCGTGATCCACTCCGAAATGCCGGAACAGGCGGAAGGCTTGATGGAAGGCTTCCAGCTCTGGCTTAACCTTCCTGCCAAGGACAAGATGCAGCAGCCTTGGTACAAGGACTTCCAGGCCGGTGAAATCCCGGTCGTGAAGACTGAAAACGGCGCAACGGTGCGTGTCATCGCCGGCGAAAGCCAGGGCGTGGCAGGCGCAGTGCAGCGCGAAGTGACGGAACCGCTGTATATCGACGTGGAACTGCCTGCCGGCGAAACTTTCAGCCAGGCGATCCGCGCAGGCCATAACGCCTTCATCTACACCTATCGCGGTGAAGTGACGGTGGATGGCAAGGCGGTGCCTGCACAGAGCATGGCGATCCTGGCCAATAATGCAGGCGCCGATGGCGTGACCATCAAGGCTGGCCCTGACAGCCGCTTCATCCTGTTGTCGGGCAAGCCGCTGAATGAGCCGATCGTGCAGTATGGCCCATTCGTGATGAACTCGCAGGCCGAGATTTTCCAGGCCGTCGAGGACTTCCGCGCCGGCCGTCTCGGCGAGGAAGCGCACGCAGCGTAAGCAGTGGCGGTACAATTGCCGCCATGAGCGCCATCATTGATTGGTTGAAGAAGCTGAGCCACGCGCTCGGCTTCGACACCGCCGATTCCTTCCCGCCCGGCCACCAGTACGCACGTACCCGGTGGGCGGGCGCGTATTTCGACATTCCCTCCGATACCAAGGCCGACGACATCGAGCGCCGTATCTGCGAAGCTATCGCCAATACGCCCCTGGTGTTTGCCCATATCGAGAATCCCACGCCGCGCATGCAGCGTGTCGTGATCGACGTGATCGAACGCCGGCTGCGCCAGAACCACGAGCGCGAGGCAGCGCAACTGGCTGCCCTGCTGATTCGCGCTTACGCCAGCCCGCATGTCATCGAAGCTGCTCCTGGCCTGCGCCGCACCATCGAAGCAACCGAAGGCTACGAGGCGCCCGCCCGCGTCCGCGCGCTGTTCGCCTTCCTGACCGACGCGCAGAACGACAACGTCATCGAGATGCGCAGCTAGTCCTTCGGGAGGTAGCTCATGTCGGCGCGGTAGCGCAGCAGTTCCGTCCTGACGCCGCGTACCAGTGCCCTTGCCCCAGGCGGCAACACTTCCGGCAATTCTGCCGCCGCGCCAAAGCTCGGCACCGCGCGCATCAGGACGTATTGCCCGCCTGCCCCACCAATCTGCAAGCGGTACCACGTGAACCGTGGCGCCGTGCGCGCCGTGTTGGCCGGTGCGGTGGCTCCGGCGACCAGTTGGCGTTCGAAAGCAGTCTCCTCGCCAGGCGCGACCGTGTAAGTGGCCATGGCGAGGAAGGGCGACGTATCCGGCAGCGGCTGGCCGACACTGGCATTGTCGAGGCGGCGGAAAACGCCGTGGCTCAGGAAATCGGCATAAGGAACGACGTTGGCCGCATTGTCGGCCGAATCCCCCGCTGGCTGCACGGCGGCGTCGAAATTCGACGCTGCGTGGCCGAACGTGCCGTCCATGAACATGCCGAGCCGCTCGCCCAGCACAAATGACCAGCCGTACCAGGTCCAGCGATCGTTGGCGCCCTTGTGCCATTCGAGGTGCCGCTGGTAGCCCTGCTCGAAGGCTGCGTTCTGGCCGGCCTTCGGCTGGATCACGACCATGCGTGCGAAGGGCCCGGCGGCGGGTTGGGCAAATGCGTTTGCGCTAAGGAGTAACAGGGATGCTGCCAACAGGTGCTTCATTCGATCTCCGTTTGAAGTTGTTCGGGATGAAGCGCTCGCGGAGGCTCATGAACGGCGCTTCGACCGCAAAATATAGCAGCCATCCGGCGAAGATGCTGGCCGCGATCATGACGGCGATCGAGTCAAGGTCAACCGGTTCCCAGCGATCGGCAAGCAGGATGCAAAGCTGCTTGTGGGTCAGGTAGATCGAATACGACCATACGGCGATTGCGCCCATGCCGGGGATACGCGTGCGGTGCAGCAGCGAGCCTTCGCTGAGGGCTGACAGCAGCAAGGCCGCAAAGGCTACGCCCAGCAAGGGGTAGCCGAAGACCGACATGCCCCAGCTGAAGTGGTGTTCGAGGAAAAGCCAGAAGGCCAGCGTAGTCAAGGCTGCGCCGGCTGCCAACATCCAGTTCCCGTGCCTTGTCAGGCGCTGCCACAGAGCGGGATGGAAGTTGCGCAACATAGCCACTGCAACGCCGGCCAGCAGTTCGTCGAAGCGCGACAGCGTAGAATAGTAGATCAGGGTGTAATAGCTGCGGCTTCCTCGCTCGCCCAGGTCCATGGCCGGCTGCCACCAGCCGTCGCGCAGCCACATGCCCGCGGCGATGGCCGAAACCAGCGCTGCCCAGCTCAGCACCAGCGAAGCACGCCGGCTGGCCGCCGCAACTGCGGCTACAGCGAGTGCGATGGGCGGCAGCAGGAGGTAAAACTGTTCCTCCACACACAACGACCACGCGTGCGAGAACAGCGTCCCCGGCTTGAGGTTGACATTCAACGTAAAGGTCAGGTACTTCCACCACGGCGCGTGCGGCGCATTGCCGGCCCAATATGGCCAGTATGCATACAGCGCCAGCACCACCAGGTAAGCCGGCAAGGTGCGCAGCAAACGCCGCGCATAAAAATGTGGCAGCGACAGGCCCGGTCCGCGGATGGCGGAAAACACCTGGTTGCCAATCAGGTAACCGGAAAGCGCGAAGAACAAATCCACGCCAGCCCAGCCGATTTCGCTGAACCAGCCAAAGGTCGGCACGTGGCTGACGAAGGACATGTAATGGTTGGCAAACACCAGCATGATGGCCAGCGCGCGCAAAGTATCCAGGCCATGGACGCGGGAAGATCGATTCATGCGCGCATTTTACCTGCGATAGAATACTGGCCACTTATTCGCCAAGCCTTAGAGGAACAGCATGACCGACGCCAGCAAAATGCATTTCAAATCTGTCAATTACACCGGCCAGGGCAAAGGCCGCCGCCTGATCATCACCGGCGCCGTGCACGGCAACGAGACCTGCGGCACCAAAGGCATCCTGCGCGTGATGGAGCAACTGGACAAAGGCGAACTGCACATCCTGAACGGCAGCGTGACCTTCGTCCCGGTCACCAATCCGCTGGCGTACCAGAAAGGCGAGCGCTCCGGCGACCGCAACCTGAACCGCAACCTGTTCCCAACCGAGAATCCGCAGGACTTCGAAGACCACATCGCCAATTGGCTGTGCCCCCTGCTCGGCCAGCATGAAATCCTGCTCGACCTGCACTCCTTCAACGCCCAGAGCCAGCCTTTCGTCATGGTCGGCCCGCGCAACAACGACGGCACCCTGCAACCGTTCAAGCACGAAGCCGAAGAACGCGCCATGGCCCGCATCCTCGGCGTCAAGCGTTTCGTCGACGGCTGGATGGCCACTTACGGCGCCGGCGTGCAACGCCGCCTGCGCAACGACAGCGAAGTGCGGACTGTCCTGAAATACGGCGTCGGCACCACCGAGTACATGCGCAGCACCGGTGGCATGGCCCTGACCCTGGAATGCGGCCAGCATTTCGATCCGCACGCGCCGGATGTGGCCTACCGCGCCATCATGAACGTCCTGGCCCACTTCGGCCTGATCGACGCGCCGAAACCGCAGCCGATCGCGCTGGAAGACATGGAATACCTGTCGATGGTCGAAGTACACGACAAGCTGGACCCTGCCGATGCTTTCAGCCGCACCTGGTCCAGCTTCGACCGACTGTCGGTCGGCGACGAAATCGGCCGCCGCGCCGACGGCAGCCCCGTACTGGCGCCCTTCGACGCCTATATGCTTTTCCCGGACGTAAATGCGAAACCAAATGCCGAATGGTTCTACCTCGCCAAGGTGAGTGACTCTTTTGTCTGATAGCCGTTAGTCTTAGAATTGCGGTAAGGGGTAAACAATATGAAAATATTCCCGCTTACCGCAATGGGGTCATTGTGCGTATTCATGCTTGCAGCCCTGCCCGTTGCAGCAGCCGCCAGCGACTTCGTATTGCGCGTCACCGGACAGGAAAGCTTGCCGCCAAAATGGATCCCGCAGGACGGCCGCCCCTCGACGGGCGTCTGCCCCGACATCCTTGCCGCCATCTCCCGCATTGAACCGCGCCTCCGCTTCACAGGCCTGGAAGACATCCGCTCTGTGCTGGTGATCGAGCAGAATCTCCGCCTCGGCACCGCCGACGTTGCCTGCGCCCTGGTCTCCACGCCTTTGCGCCGCCACATCGCCATCGCCATCGCGCAGCCCTTATATGTTTCGCGCCAACGCCTCGCGGCAACCGCCGACGATACGGGTGAAATCAATTCGCTGGAAGATTTGGCGCGCCTCAAGCCGCTGGTCACAACCTCGCGCGGCGCCGCTTATATCGACCAGTTGCGCGAGCGCGGCATCCCCGTCGACGACAGCACGGGCAGCAACGTCACCAACCTGAAGAAAGTGGTGGCCGGCCACGTGCGCTACTTCTACATGAACGAACTGACCCTGCACTGGCTGATCCGCGAGCTTGGCATGCAGGACAAGGTCAAGCTGATGCCCGCCGTCCTGAAAGAGGATTCCATGTTCCTGTGGGTAAGCAAGAAGGCGCCGCCGCAGGCAGTACCGCTGCTGGCTGCCGCCGTCAAAAAGCTGAGCGACAGCGGCGAACTGGCGCGCATCTACGCGCGCTGGGCAGACCAGTCGGGCGCGGCTGCTCGCGTTGATTAATGCGAAGACAGGAGCTTCAGGCCGGCGATACCGGCCACGATCATCGCGATGCACACCAGCCGCGCCACGCTGGCCGGCTCATTCAGCATCATGATGCCCCAGATGACGGTGCCCACGGTACCTATGCCGGTCCAGATGGCATAGGCTGTCCCCAGCGGCAGTGAGCGCAGCGCCAGCCCAAGCAGGAGCACGCTGCCGGCCATGGCGGCCAGCGTCACGGCGCTTGGCACCAGTTTGGTGAAACCTTCGGTGTATTTGAGGCCGACGGCCCAGACAACTTCCAGCAGGCCGGCGAGAAAAAGGACGATCCAATGCATGATGCTCTCCCAAGTCATGACGGGGTCGTCCCCGCCTGGCTCCCTGGTCTTGCGGCGAGGTCGTCCCCGCGGGAGAAGGCCGACAGTATATCATTGGGGGTCCAAACTTTCAGGGAGCCCCACAATGCTGCTGCTCGCGCAGATCGCTGTCGCCATCGTCCTTCTGATCCACGTCTATATCGTGCTGCTGGAAACCGTCCTGTTCGATACCCGCGGCCGCCGCGTGTTCGCGCTGTCGGCCGAAAAGGCCGCCGTCGTCAAGCCGGCCATGTCGAACCAGGGCTGCTACAACGGCTTCCTGGTGGCGGCGCTGGCAGTGGGACTGCTGAACGGCGAACCGGCGGTGCGTTCCGCCTTCATCACGTATGGCCTGCTGTGTGTGGCCGTGGCCGGGATCTGGGGTGGCCTGACCGTCAGCAAGCGCATCATCTTCGTCCAGACCGTGCCGGCCGTGCTGGCACTGGTGCTTTACCGGTTAGCATAAAATCAACTCTTGAATTCCATCGACATGCTCCGATATATGCATCGGATTTTTCCGATATACTTATCGCGAAACACCGAAATATGACCAATTCTATTGACATTGATGCAATCCACAAGGCCCTGGCCAATCCGGTCCGGCGCCAGATCCTGTCCTGGCTGAAGGAGCCGGACGCCTGGTTCAGCGAGCAGGTCGCGCCGCTGTCGCTAGGTGTCTGCGCAGGCATGATCGACAAGCAGACCGGCTTGTCACAATCGACCGTTTCCGGCCACCTCACCATCCTGCAAAAAGCCGGACTGGTGACGGTGCAGCGGGTCGGCCAGTGGAATTTCTTCAAGCGCAATGAGGAGGTCATCCTGCAATTTATTGAGCATGAGAGGAATACCTTATGAGCACCCTATTCGACCCCATCACCATCGGCGCCCTGCCCCTGAAAAACCGCGTCATAATGGCGCCCCTCACCCGCTCGCGCGCTACCGGCGGCAAGCGGGTGCCGAATGCCTTGATGGCCGAGTACTACGCGCAGCGCTCCACTGCTGGCCTGATCATCAGCGAAGCCACTTCCGTTACTCCACAGGGCGTAGGCTATGAAAACACGCCGGGAATCTGGTCCGACGAACAGGTTGAAGGATGGAAGCTGGTTACCGAAGCGGTGCACGCCAAAGGCGGCAAGATCGTGCTGCAACTGTGGCACGTGGGCCGCATCTCCGATCCAAGCCTGCTGGATGGCCAGGCTCCGGTGGCGCCAAGCCCAATCGCTGCCAAAGGCAATGTGAGCCTGCTGCGTCCGCCGCGTCCATACTCGGTGCCGCGCGCTCTGGACACCACTGAAATCGCGGGCATCGTCGAGGCTTACCGCAAAGGCGCGGAGAACGCCAAGAAAGCTGGCTTCGATGGCGTGGAAATCCACGGCGCCAACGGCTACCTGCTTGACCAGTTCCTGCAGGATTCGACCAACCAGCGCAACGACCAGTACGGCGGCAGCATCGAAAACCGCGCGCGCCTGATGCTGGAAGTGACCGATGCCGTGATCGGCGTCTGGGGCGCCGACCGCGTCGGCATGCACCTGGCTCCGCGCCGCGATGCGCACGACATGGGCGATTCGACGCCTGCCGAAACCTTCGGCTATGTGGCGCGCGAACTGGGCAAGCGTGGCATTGCGTTCATTGCGGCGCGCGAGGCGGTTGGCGATGACTCGCTGGGTCCGTTGCTGAAGCGTGAGTTTGGCGGGATTTATATCGCCAATGAGAAGTTTGATGTGGCGGGTGCGCAGGCTGCGCTGGCGGAAGGCCGTGCGGATGCGATTGCGTGGGGCAAGGATTTCATTGCGAATCCGGACTTGCCGCGCCGCCTGCAGACTGGCGCGGCGTTGAATGCGCAGCGGCCGGAGCTGTTCTATGCGCCGTCGGCTGAGGGGTATACCGACTATCCTGCGCTGGCCTGAAACCGGTAACCCGGTATCCGACCCACAGGGTCAGATACCGATACGCGGAGGCCGCTGGCCAGGTGTCTGACCCTGCGGGTCAGACACCAATTATCGGTTTAGCGGTTCGCCGAATAGTTCACAGGGAAGAACTTGTATCCCTTCCCTTCACTACGCAAATGCCCCACGCCCGGGAACGGCAAATGCGCCGCGCCCATCCAGTATCCCTGCTTTGCCACTTCAGCAAAGGCCGCCTTGCGCTGCGCCAGCGCTGCCTTCGAATCGCTGTCGAACTGAATCGTCACGCCCGGATCCGGGAACTGCACGGCCGCGTTGTGCATCAAGTCGCCAATCAGCACCAGCTTCTGCCCCTTGCTCTCCACCACATACGTCGTGTGGCCAGGCGTGTGCCCATAGCTGGAAGTTGCACGCACACCCGGCACCAGTTCGGTATTGCCTTCAAACGGCTTCACCTTGCCCGCATAGCCAGACACTGCGCTGATCGGTCCCTGGAAATTGCCCTTGGCTTCAGCGCTGGCCTTGTCCAGGTTCTCTTTGCTCAGGAAGTAGTCCGCATCACGCTTGTCCATGCGCACCACGGCATTCGGGAACGCAGGCTTGTCCTGTGCGCCCAGGCCGCCGACGTGGTCGCCGTGCAGGTGGGTGATATAGATCTCGTCAACCTGCTCCGGCTGGTAGCCGGCCGCTTTCAGGCTGGTGATGATATTGCCCAAGGTAGGGCCGAACAGGCCGCCGGCGCCGGTATCGATCAGCACCAGCTTCGAGCCGGTATTGACCAGGAAGGCATTGACCGACGTTTCCACCGGCGACTTCAGGAAGTTGTTTTCCAGCGTCTTGGTCGTTTTCTCCGGCTTCTGGTGCAGCAGCTTATCCATCGGCAAATCAATCGTGCCATCGTTCAGCACCGTCACTTCAAAGTCGCCTACATTCATGCGGTAGAAGCCTGGTGCCTGGGTCTTTGCCATCGGCGCTGCAGCGTGGGCGGCGCCTGCAATAGCGGCGATTGCAAACGGTACGGCGAGCTTTTTCAGGATCATTCGATCTTCCTCTTCTTAGTTGCCAAAACGCTAGATTAGCGTAAACGGCAACTACATGCTCGTCGGTACCCGCAGCATAACGGACACATCCGGCGTATCCCGCGTCAGCCCTGCTCCCACAGAGACATTGACTGTCTGTTTCGCATTCAGCCGGTAGGAAAAACCGACCAGCAAAGTACCCAGCTGAGTGCGAACCGAACCTGGCGCAGGCACGCCATTCTGCCGGGTGCGCGCAATCGAGCTGTGGTCATAGCCAAAGCTGAGGGAAGCCTTTTCGTTCAACGCCAGGCCGACGCCGAAGTTGATGCCCATGACCGCGCCCGGCTTCACGGTGCCGAGTGGCTCGCGCTCGCCGCCAAGCACCAGGCGGCTCAGGTTCTTGCGCTGGAAGTTATGCAAATAGCTGACGCTGCCAAATAGCACGGCGGGATCGGTGGGGTACAGCCAGGTCAGGCTAGGCTGCAAGGCGTAGAAGCCCGAGCCCGTCGGCAAGTCCAGCGGCAAGCCGGTACCAGTCACGTTCTCGCCAATGCAGCGCCGCACGCAATCGGTCACCACTTCAAACGGGTCGCGGCCAGTGCGGGTCTTGAAGCGCAGGCCGGCCACATAATATGGCTTGTCGGCGCCGCCGTCGTTGAGCTGGTGGCGCAGCGAGAGCTCGACGTCGCCCACGCCGTGGCCGCTGACATCAAAAACTTTCTCCACCGCAGAACCGGTGAACACTTCTCGGCTGACGGTGGAATCGGAACGGTAAATGTAGGGCAGGCGCAGTTCAAGCTCGGTGCGGTTGCTCAAGCCATAGCGCCCGCTCAACGTGGCCGTGCTGGTGTTGCGCTTGATCTCGCGCACGTCGATCAGGCCGATCAGCAAGGCGGGAATGATGGTGTAACCCACCAGTGCGACGCGGTTGCTGGACGAATAGCCGAACTGGAAGGCGGGTTCGAGCACCAGCTTTCCGCGGCCGGTCAGCACGCCAGGGCTTTCAAAGATTGGCGCCACTTCCGGCGGCTTCGTGTCGCGTTTGGGCGGCTGGCCGACGGCCAGCGCCGGCTGCCCCGGAGCACCGGGCCCGGTTGGCGCCGGCGTCGGCGCTTGCCCGGGCGGCGGGACGTTGGGCTGGGGCTGGCTTTGCGCCGCGCCTTCACCTGAGCCGGCCCTTGCGCCACCGGTGCCGCGCGCGGACGCCAGCCGCTCCTCCGCCACCTGGCGCCGTAAGTCTTCCAGCAAGGCCCGCTGTTCGGCCAGCGCCTTCTTCAACTCCGTCAGCTCGGCCGCCAGTTCTGCGTTGCTGCGCTGTTCGGGCAGCACTTGCGCCAGCGCCGACTGGCTCGCAAGGACCAGCATCCCGGCCGCGAATCTCTTTGAAAGCATCGCTCCCTCCCTAGCGGGGCACAATGACGTTCGATAAGGCCTGGCGCAGGCTGCCCTCCAGGTTCATGCTTTTCAGCGTCGACAGCGCATTGACCGTGAGGTCGATGGTGGTCAGGCTGCGAATCATCTGGCCGCTCGTATTGTTCTGTACCAGAATTGGTGCCAATGCCGCAGCGGCATCCGGCGCATTGGCCAGCCGCGTCACGTCGGCCAGTTCGACGCGGTTGCGCGCCACAACAACGCCGTTCACTTCGACCATGCGCTCCACGCCCAGCGCCACCAGCAGGCCGTTGCCGTTCTCGAAACCACCGCGTGCTTCTTCGAGCCGTGACTCCGGTGCCGGTGCCCAGCCCTCAGGCGGTCCCTGCGCCATGGCGGGCATTGCCAGCACCAGCAACAAGCCGGCGCCGATTTCTCGCTTCATGCTGCGCTCCTCTCAAAAATCGCCGGCGCCCAATTTCGGCACCGTCACATCGCGCAGGCTGTCGCGCAGGATGCCCTCCGACAGCATCGCCTGCGGCGCCACGCGCCAGTCGGCCGTTTCATTGAAGTGCGGCTTGCCGGGCCGGCCGTGGATCACGAACAGCAGGCGGTTCTGCCAGATCGCCTCAAAACCCTGACGCGGCAAGGCGCGCGTGCCGCCGGCCGGATCGCCCAGCAGCACCCGCCCGCCCTGCACGCCCTTGATCACGACAAAATGGCGGTAGCCGTTGTCAGACACAAGCACGATCGCCGGCAAGCCGGCCTGTGCCAGCTTGTCCAGCGGCTGCTCGAAGCCATCTGCCGTGAAGCCGCGCGTGGCCAGGTAACGCTTCATGTCCAGCAGCGAAAAGCCTTCGCGCCGGATGCGCGGCTGGTCGCCGCGAACAAACATGTCACGGAAGATCTCCTGCTCCGTGATTGGAAAATCGTAGTGGTGGCTGAGCAAGGTCGCCAAGGCGGCCGAGCCACAACTGAAATCGTATTGCTGTCGTACCGTCGTGCGGAAGCGCGCCTCTTTCAGGCTGGTCACCGGCAGGACAAAACTGGCGCCGCCGGCTGAAAAGTCGGCGGCCTGCGCGGCAAATGCCGGCAGCAATGCCAGAACGCTGATGAGGCCTCTCATTTGATCTGCACGTTGACGATGGTTGCATTCTGGATCAGCACGTTGGCGCCCGAATTCTGGATCACCATCGGCATTCCCGACGCATTACTGAACGCACCGTCTGTCACGATATTGGCGCCGGTAACCACGTTCACCGCGCTATTGTTAGCCACAGTACCGGCCAGCTTCATATCGCTCCACGGCGCATCGCTGCCGCCGCGCATCTGTTCAAGGCGCTCATCCTGCGCGGGGCGCTCGTTGTCTGCCGCGGCCGGAAGCGCTTGCGGTGCGGGCCGCGCTTCAGGCGGGGACGGGCCCGCCGCAGCAGCCAGCGGGCCAAGCGGCAGCGCACCCACCCAAGGGGACGCCACCGCCAGGCCCGGCACCAGTGCGGCGCACAGGGCCAGGACTTGCACTGGCCTGCCTAAGCTTTGCATGATGCCGTGCGGCTTATTTGCCCACCGCCAGGTTGGCCTGCACGTTCACGCTCTGCTGCACCAGCGAAGACATGCCGTTGTTCTGGCTGATCACCATGATGCCCGCCGCCGACTGGCCGACGCCGCTCATGGTGTTCGACATGTCGAACGTGCCCGCAGTGACGTTATTGCTGCCGCCGGCCCCGCCATTGCCGCCCGTGGCATTGCCGCCGGTCGCATTGCCCGCGGTGTTGGTGCCGCCATCGCCGCCCGCGCCGGCCACATTGCCTCCGCCGCCTGCGCCGCCAGCGCCGCCGTCACCTGCCGTGGCACTGCCATTGGTCGCAGAGCCTCCGGTGCCCGCCGCACCTGATCCGCTGCCACCTGTCGCTGCGCCGCCCGTGCCGCCGCCTGCTGCGCCACTCGATCCGGCAGTATTGCTTGCCAAGCCGCTGGAGCCGCCATTGCCGCCGTTGCCGCCCGCAGCACCCGCGCCACCGGTACTGGTGCCATTGCCGCCAGCAGCACCTCCACCGCCTGCGCCGCCAGTGCCGGATGCGCCGCCACCGCCAGTCGCAGCTACTGCACCGCTGCCGCCGCCAGCGCCCGAGCTGTTGGCACCTCCCGCAGCGCCATTGCCTGCGGTATTGCTTGCCGCAGCACCGCTGCCGCCCGCCGCACCGGCACCACCCGCGCCGCCTGCGCCACCGGTACCTCCCGCGCCACTGGTGCCTGCGCCGGAAGTCGATGCATTGCCGGTATTAGCCGAACGGGCATCGGCCGAACCGGTCGTGCCGCCAGTGCTGTTCTGGTCTCCCATGCCGGGAATGGTCAGCGGCTCGGTACCGCTGGTGCCGTTCGAAGCGGTATTGCTGGAACCCGCGCTGCCGCTTGATGCAGCGCCGCCAGCGGAAGTCTGCGTCGACGTCGAAGCACCGGTAGCAACGCTGCCGGTTGCACCCGCCATGCCACCAGCGCCCGCACCACCGCCAGCTCCACCCGCAGCGCCTGCGCCACCACTGGCCGCACCGGTTGCGCCGCCGTCACCGCCGCGTGCACCAGTTGCTGCGCCAGACATGCCGCCCGCGCCACTGCCCGCAGTGCCTACCAGGCCGCCCGCCCCACCGGCCGCGGCACCGCCTGCGCCACCGGCACCGCCTGCGCCAGCCACCACGATGCCGCCAGCGCCGCCTGCGCCACCTTCACCGCCGCGCGCACCATCGCCGCCGCGGCCGCTCGCTGCACCGGCTGCCAGGCCGCCGGCGCCGGTAGTGCCGCCAGTTCCTGCCCCGGCCGTCGCCGCGCCACCTGAACCGCTGCCGCCGCTGCCATTACCGCCGACAGCGCTGCCATTGAAGGCTACACCGCCAGCAGAACCTGCGGCCCCGGCACCGCCGTTGGACATGCCGCCTGCGCCGCCAGTGCCGCTTGCATTGCCGCCCACCGCGCCGCCGGCAGATGCGCCTGAGCCGGCACCGCCATTGGCATTGCCGCCATTGCTGGCGACGTTTCCGATATTGTTGATCGTGTTGTTGGTGACAGTGCCGGTCAGCGTGCTGACTGCAGTTGCTGTCGAAGTATTGAACGCGTTGGTCATCGACGATGTCGCGGTCGCGCCGTTGTTGGCCGCTGCGGCACCGGCAGCGGCAGCATTGGCCGCGCCGGTGCTGTTGTTGTTGGCGTTGGCCTGGCTGCTGTCCTGTGTCGCCGTGGAATTATCGTTGGCCTGGGCGCCCGGTCCTGTCTGGTTCACGTTGGGCGGTGGTGGTGTCTCCTGCGCAAATGCACTCCCCATCGCCAGTGCGATGGCTGCTGCAAGCAAAGTTTTCTTCATCTCATCCTCGCTGATGTCGTGTTCTTCAAGTGCCCGCAAAGCTGGGGCTTGAACCGATATCGCAAGCTTGATGCCACCTTCACTAAGCTGTTGAAATTGCTCGACTTTGGTGCGGGACCACGGCAAGCAAGGGCTGTTTGCGCGAGCGGATTGTCACATGACTGTGACAGGCTTGAGGCCATCTCCTGCCTATCACCATAGGAGAGAAAAGGACGCGCGGCATTGTCACATCTCTGTGACGCGACTGTTTGCGAGCTCAGTCTTCATCGCGCCGCGACGGGCGCTGGATGCCGTGCTTCGCCATCAGCCGGTACAGCGTCATGCGCGACACGCCGAGGTCGCGCGCCACCGACGTGATGCTGTGGCCCGCATCGATCCTGCCCTGCAGCGCCATCCGTTCGGCACCGGCGCGCGCCGTGTCAAGGTCTTCGGCGGCAGCACAGCTGTCGCCTCCGTCCAGTTCAAGGTCGTGCGGCTGGATCAGGACGCCATCAGCCATCACCGCCGCACGCCGCACGCGGTTCAGCAGCTCGCGTACATTGCCGGGCCAGTCATGCGCACGCAGGGCCCGCAGCGCACTGTTGCTGAACCCACGTACTCGGCGTGCACGCTCAGTGGCGTAACTGTGGAAGACTTCTTGCGCCAGGGGTACCACGTCATCGCGCCGCTCGCGCAAGGCGGGCACCTGCAAGGTCAGGACGTTGAGCCGATAGAACAAGTCTTCCCGGAAAAGGCCGCGCTCGACCGCGTCGCCGAGTTTGACGTGCGAGGCCGCAATCACGCGCGCATCGACGGGCACGCTGCGCGTCCCGCCCACGCGGTAAATGGTTTTCTCCTGCAGGAAACGTAGCAGGTTGGCTTGCAGCTCGAGCGGCAGGTCGCCGATTTCATCAAGGAAAATGGAACCGCCGGCGGCCGATTCGATCAGCCCGCATTTGCCGGCCCCGGCGCCGGTAAAGGCCCCCTTCTCATAACCGAACAGTTCCGACTGCACCAGCGAGGCTGGAATCGCGCCGCAATTGATGGGTACGAAAGGACCTGCGCTGCGGCCCGAATGTTCGTGTATCGCGCGCGCCACAAGTTCCTTGCCGGTGCCGCTTTCGCCCCAGATCAGCACCGGCGCATCGGCTCCAGCCACTTTCAGTACCTGCTGGCGCAGCAGCGTAATCGCTGTGCTGTTCCCGGTCAGCCGCATCGACTGGCACTCTTCCGGCAAATGGCCGAGCCCGGACAGCGCAGCCAGGCCAAGCGCATGCCCCAGCGTATGGCTGAGGCGTGCAGCATCGACCGGCCAGGTATGGAAATCAACGCAATGATCGTGCACGAGCTGGCGGAAGGCCGCTTCTTCCAGTGCCTGTGGCAGGAAAACCGCAACCCAGCGCGGCCGGCTGTGGCGGCGCAGGAAGTGGTCCAGCTCTGTGAGAGGGCCGCTCCAGTTGTCGAGCACCAGCAGGCCGACCGGGAAGTGCTGTTCACGCAAGGCCGCCTCCGCCTCGGCCAGGCCGGCCACGTGGCAGACGTCAAACGTCTGGTCGGCGGCAAGCAACGCCGCCGGCAGCGCTGCCGTTGTAGCAGCGACGCACAACACTTGCCTTGTCATAATTTCACCTTGCTGCCCGGATGACCGGCGGGATAGAATACCGCCGCACAATTTTTCGGCACCAAAAGTAACCAACAATTAATGGTGCCAATAAAACAATGGGGAAGGCATGGATCAATATAAGCTAGAGGCGGACAAACTGCCAACACTAAAGCAGCGTCTCGCTTTGCGCATGTTGCATGCATTCGGCTGGCAAATGAAGTTCAAGCCGCTGCCCGGGCCACGCGGCATTGCCGTGGTCTACCCGCACACCTCGAACTGGGACTTCATCATCGGCGTGCTCGGCAAATGGACCCTGGACCTGCCCTTCCGCTGGCTGGCCAAAGACAGCCTGTTCAAGATCCCGCTGCTGGGCCGCTGGTTCTACTACCTCGGCGGCGCACCGGTCGATCGCAGCGCGCCGCAAGGCCTGATCCAGGCCCAGGCTGATGCGATGATGAAGGAAGACTGGTACTGGGTCGGCATCACGCCGGAAGGCACGCGCGGCTACAAGCCCTACTGGAAAAGCGGCTTCTACCAACTGGCGCTGGCCGCCAAGGTGCCGCTGGTGCTGGTGTATATCGATTACCCGAACAAGACCCTGGGCCTGACCGAGCATGTCTGGCTGACCGGCGATGAAGAAAAAGACATGGCGGCCATTCGCGCCGGTTTCGACGGCCACCTCGGCAAGCATCCCGAGCTGATGGCGCCTATCGTCTTGCGCCAGCGCTGAAGCCGGCCACCTCCGCATCCCCCTCCAGGCGCACCAGCGTGATGGTCTGCGCCTTGCCCGGCTCGAAGCGCAGCGCCGTCCCCGGCGCGATATCGAGCCGCATGCCATAAGCCTTCCAGCGTTCGAACTGCAACGCCGAATCGACTTCGAAAAAGTGGAAATGGGAGCCGACCTGGATCGGACGGTTCCCCTGGTTTGTTACGGTCAATGTAGTGCGATCAGTCATGTGACCCATATCTGCAAGACTCATGCCAGTATTTTCAAGTGAAACCTTTCACTTTTTCGCACCAGCATAATGCATTGCACCACACCGGTGCACTTATTCTTTCGGATATGGGCTCTTCCCGCCACCGGCGATGAATTCGTCGATGCGCGCCTGCAGCACCGGCAGCGGCACCGAACCGAGTTCCAGGATGGTGTCGTGGAAGGCGCGGATGTCGAACTTGCTGCCCAGGGCCTTTTCCGCCTTCTTGCGCGCTTCGAAGATGGCCATCTCGCCCAGGTAGTAGGACAGCGCCTGGCCAGGCCAGGAAATATAGCGATCCACTTCCGTCATCACTTCGTGCGAGGACAGCGCGGTGTTCTCCATCAGGTATTTCTGCGCCTGTTCGCGCGTCCAGCCTTTGGCGTGGATGCCGGTATCCACCACGAGGCGCGACGCGCGCCAGGCCTGGTAGCTCAGCATCCCGAATACTTCATACGGGGTTTCGTAGATGCCCATCTCGGTACCCAGGCGCTCGGAGTACAGCGCCCAGCCTTCGCCGTAAGCGGAGATGTAGGCATTGCGGAATGGCGGGCGGCCCTTCTGCTCCAGCGCGATCGGCATCTGGAAGGCATGGCCCGGCGCCGATTCATGCAGGGTCAGCGCGGGCAGCGAATACAGCGGCCGGGCTGGCAGGTTGTAGGTGTTGACCCAGTAACCGCCTGGGCCGCCGCGGCCGGAAGTATAGAACGGCGCAATCTCCGGCGCCACCGGAATGATGGCGAAACGGCTGCGCGGCAGGCGGCCAAAGTAGTCGGCGACCTTGCCATCGAATTTCTTGGCGATCCACGCCGCGCGCATCAGCAGTTCTTCCGGCGTCTTGGCGTAGAACTGCGGATCGGTGCGCAGGAATTGCAGGAAGGCCGGCAGGTCGCCCTTGAAGCCGACCTGCTTCATCACATCCTGCATCTCGGCGCGGATCTTCGCCATCTCGTCCAGGCCGATCTGGTGGATCTGGCCGGCGCTCAGGTTCGTGGTCGTGAATTCAACAATCTTTGACTGGTAATACGCCTTGCCATCCGGGTAGCTCTCGGCGGCCAGCGACTCCTTGGCCTTCGGGACATACTCCTCGCGCATGAATTTCAGCAGCTCGGCATGGGCCGGGATGACTTTTTCGCGGATCGCTTTCAGGCCTTCCGCCTTCAGCGCTTCCTGTTCCGCGGCCGGGATCACGTTCGGCATTTCCTTGAACGGCTTGAAGAACACCACGTCTTCCGGCTTGGCTTCGGTGACGGAGGTGATCGACTTGTCGCGGCCTTCCAGCGTGATCTTCGGCGGCGTGAAGCCACGCGCCAGGCCTGCACGCATATTCGTGATCTCTTCGCTGAAGTAGCGCGGCACGTCGTTCAGCTGCGCCACGTAGTTGCGGTAGTCTTCAACGGTGCGGAACGATTTGCGCGCTTCACCGGCCAGGTTGCCCCAGAACGAAGAGTCGGCGTTCAGCGGCTTTTCGTATTCGCGGAAGCGCTGGTTATCCAGCAGCGCCGCGACCTGCGCGCGGTATACCTGGTAGTTGATGCGTTCCTTGTTCGAAAGCTGTTCCGGCTTGATGCTTTCGAGTTGGCGCAGCGTTTCTTCCCACTTTTTCTGCCGCTCCAGCTGCACCGCCAGGCTGACGTTCGGGAGGCTGCTCTCGACGCCGCGCACATCGTCCTCATCGTCTTCCAGCCTTTGCTGCAGGCGCCATTTCCACTCCGCATTGTGGATGGCGGTGAAACGGGCGTCGGCACTACCGGGTTTGGCTGCTGCAAAAGATGGAGAACTGAAGGCTGCTGCGATGGCGAGTGCTGCGACAATCTGTTTCATGGTGCTCCCGAAGCTCAGGTTGGTAACGGTTCCGGGAGTGTACCTTACGGCCAAAGGCCCGGCGGCGTCAATGGCGGGATTGTGCCGGAACGTATCAGGCGACGCGCGGATTCAACCGAAGCGCCGGCGCCGCACCAGCATTGCTGCCAGCAGTCCCGCCAGCAGCACGATCACGCCGCCTGCACCAAGCACCGCGCCGCGGTAGGCCTGCCACAAGGACGGCGGCTGGAACAGGATAGTCGCGCCTTTCAGCGGCGACGGATCGATGTTCCAGCGTTTGAACTGGCGCCAGTCGTACAGGCTTTGCACCGGACCTACCGGCACCCTGGTGAGCGGGCCGCTGGCTGCCTGCCGACCTTCGGCCACGGCCAGCACGGTTTCCGCCAGCTCGCGGCCGGACTGCCCCAGGTTGCGCACGGCACCGCCCACCGCGCCCTCGCCCACCACGCTGTCGAACAGGGAAAACACTGGGACGTTCGCAGCCCGCATGGTGTCGCGCGCCGCATCAATGGTAGGCAGCGAATAGCCTTCGCGGTCGCGGTTGAACATACCGGTCACCACCACGGTACCCTGCGTCAGGTTGCCGATATAGCGCATCTGCTCGGCCCAGCTCATGTTCTGCAGGAACTCGACCTGCAAGCTGCGGAACCACGGCGCCAGGTCGACTTCTGCCTTGCGCTGAAATGCGCTGTCAGCCTCGCTGACGCCACCCGGTATCACCACGCGCCGGGTACGCGGCAACAGTTGCATGATCTCTTTAACGGTGGCGCCCAGGTCGGGCACGATGGTGTACAGGAACACCGGGCGCTTACTGGCCGCCAGCTGCACGGTCGTCGGCTCGCTGTCGGTCAACAGCGGAGCCTCCGGCGCGATGTCGCCCAGTTCGCGCAAGACGAAGTTCAGCGCTGGCTGCTGGAGCGCGACCAGCATGTCGATGCGTCCACCGCCGTACTGCGCCTTCAGCAAGGCGCGCCGCGCCGGCGCCACTATCTCCGCGTTGGGCTGCTCCTGGTTCAGGAATTCGATATGGATATGATCGAGCGGGATACCGCTTTCGCGCAGCCGCTGCACGAAAGCGTCGGTGATACGGTCGATCCCCGGGCGCCCGGGGCTGTATGAGTTGAGCAGCAGGACGTGGGCGCCAGCGGGGTCCGCGCCGTGCGCGGCCAGCGCCCACACGGCGAGCAGCAAGCCGGCCCAGAATCGTTTGAAGGATATCCCGCTCATGTTGTTGCGATGATACCCAATCCAGCAACTACTGCAACTTTTTGTCGGCAATGTCGATGCTGAGGAAAACTTCGCCGTTCAGCGTTTGCAGCAAGTCGGACTGGCGCAGGCGGTCCATCACCGGTCCCTTGACCTCGGCCAGGTGGAAGCCGATGCCGCGCCGCGCCAGGCTGGCGTTCAGTTCGGACAAGGCAAACAAGGCCGACGTATCGATCGAACTGACCGCCGTCATCACCAGCACCAGGTTGCGTGCCGTCGGATGGCTGCGCAATTCGTCTTCGATACGCTCCTGCACTGCTTCGACGTTACCGAAGAACAGGTTGGCATCGATGCGCAGCGCCAGCAGTTCCGGCCGGGTTTCGGCCGGATAGCGCTCGATGTTGCGGAAATGCTCGGTACCGGCAATACGGCCCAGCACCGCGATATGCGGCCGGCTGGCGCGCCAGATCAGCGTGCCCATCGACAGCGCAACACCCACCAGTACGCCCGCCTCCACGCCCAGCGCAACGACACCGGCAGCACTGGCAAACCAGGCCAGCGCGTCGCCACGGTCGTAACGCCACGCGGTGCGCAGCGTTCCCAGCTCCAGCATGCCCAGCACGGCGACGATGATGGTTGCCGCCAGCACCGGCATCGGCAGCAATGCCAGCCAGCCGGTCGGCGCTACCAGCGCCAGGGCCAGCAAGGCGGCCGTGATAATGCTCGCCAGCGGAGTCTGCGCGCCGGCGGCGAAGTTCACTGCGGAACGCGACATGCTGCCGGTCACCGGGAAGGCGCCTGACAGCATGCTGGCCACGTTAGCCGCGCCGAGGCCAATCAGCTCGTGGTTGCTGACCAGCTTTTCATTGCGCTTCAAGGCTAGTGACTGCGCCGCCGACATGCTCATGATGAAAACCACGAAGCCAACCAGCAGGCCCGGCTGCACCAGTTGCTGCCAGTGCGCTTGCGACATGGCCAGGTTCAGTTGCGGCAGGCCGCTCGGTACCTGGCCGGTCGTTTTCACACCCATCGCTTCCAGTCCCAGCACCTGCACCAGGACCAGGCCAAGCAGCACGACCAGCATCGGCGCCAGGCGCGTCGCCATGTCGGCGCCCTTCGCTTTCATGCCGAGGGCGCGCAGCAAGCGCGCCAGGTGGCTGCGCGACAGTACCAGCAAGATCACCGACCCTAGCCCAAGCGCCGCGCTGGGGCCGTGCCAATGCGGCAGCTCGCCACCCAGCAAAGGCTTGAGCTGGCCCCACGCGATCACCAGCGCGGAACCGACGGTAAAGCCGCTCATGACGGGACGGGAGAAGAAATTGGCCAGGAAGCCAAGGCGCAAAAGGCCGCACAGCAGCAGCACCGCGCCGGACACCAGCGCCAGTTGCGCCGCCAGCACCGAGTACAGGCCGGAACCGGCAGTCGCCATCGGGGCAATGATCGCCGCTGTCATCAGCGACACGATCGCCATCGGCCCCACCGACTGCGTCATGCTGGTGCCGAACATCGCGTAAACAACGGGAGGCAGGATACTGGCGTAAATGCCGGTCACCGGCGGCAGGCCAGCCACCAGCGCATACGCCATGCCTTGCGGGATCATCATCATCGCCACCACGATGCCCGCACTGATATCACCCGGCAGCATTGCGCGCCGGTAGTTTCGCAGCCAGGCCAGCATCAGCGGTCCTGTTCCAGCGAGGACAGCACGGCTGCCAGGATTTCGTCTGACTGCTTTTTATCCGCCACCGAACGGGCCAGCACCAGGCCGCCCACCATGGCCGCATAAGTGGCAATGGCGTCGCGCCGTGCCTGTTCGGGATCGCCAGGCAGCGCCTGCGCCAGCGCATCGATTTGCGCCTTGAAGCTGTCGTCCATCGCTTGCCGAACTTCGGGCCCGACGCGCGAAACGTCAGGTCCGAGCGACGCCAGGGCGCAACCCTTGCCCGGGTTGTCGCGGTGCTTCGCAGTCAGGTACATATGCGCCAACGCGGCGCGAGGATTGGCCGGCTGCTCGGCCAGCAGCTCGCTCCAGCGCCTGGCGGAGTTCTCCATCGCCTTGCCGAACGCTTCCGCCAGCAAGTCTTCCTTGGAGGCGAAGTGGCCGTAAAAGCCGCCGTGCGTCAGGCCGGCGCTTTTCATCAGGTCAGCCACGCCGATGCCGTCGTAGCCCTTCTCCCGGAAGAGCCTGGATGCCGTTTCAACAATGCGCTCGCGGTTCTGCGCCGCTTGTTCCCTGCTTACACGCATGATCTTCTCCTTGATTATTTTTATTATGGATGTAATATATCACACGTGGATGACGATCATCATCTATCTATCGTGCTTTGCGGCGGCTCGCGAGGGTGGGCCGCCGCCTTTTTAACGGGCCATGGCCAATTCCACGCAGTTACGTCCTGCCCGCTTGGCCCGGTGCAGCGCAGCTTCCAGCCGGCTTACCAGTTCGGTCGCGCCTTCGTCCGGGGCGAGCTGGGCGACGCTGAAGCTGGCGGTGACGGTATCCCCACCCGGCAGCTCGGTGGCGGCGATCGTTTCGCGCAGTTCTTCGGCCAGCTTGTAGGCGTCGATCGCCACGGTATGGGTCGCGATGACCATGAACTGTTCGCCGCGCATGCGGGATATCGTGTCCGAATTGCGCAAGCGCGACTGCACGGTGGCGGCCAGCACGGCCAGGGCGCGGTCGCCGGTCGTGTAGCCATGCAGCTCATTGATGGTGCGGAAGCCGTCGAGGTCGAAAGCAATCACCGCCAGCGGCACGGCGTAGCGGCGCGCACGCCGGATTTCGCTGTCGAGCACCTGTTCGCCCTGGCGCCGGTTCGCCACGCCGGTCAGGCCATCGAAAGGTGTAATCTGCGTGATTTCCAGCCCCAGTGCATTGTTCTGGTGGCGCAAATCGCTCATCACCATGCCAAAGCTGATCAGTTGTGCGGCAGAGCCAAAACAAGTGAAATGTTCGCGGCTCATGGTCAGCGGCCGGTCGAACAGCATGCTGATGGCACCCAGCAGCGGCCCGCCGGGCTCGCCGCGCAGCGGGAAAGCCAGCAGCATGTGGACGCCCTGCTCTTCCAGCATCTCCGCCAGTTCCGGATCGCCGGCCTTGGAAGGTGCGTCAAGCAGGACCAGTTCGCCACGCCGAACGGGTGCTTCCAGCAATTCGTCGCGCCCACCGAGCACTTCCCTGATATCGAGGTCAATGCGCGCGTCCTGCGCCACCAGCCGCAGCGGGCCGTCGTCGACCGCCTGCAGCAAGGCTGCGTGGCAAATGCCGGGGTAGCTGCACAGCGCATTACAGATGCGGGCGCCCATCCGCTCAATCTCTTCCGAACCGTAGAGAGCACGCTGCAAGCTGCGCTGGATCGACAGCAGGTCGTTCAGGTCCGCTTCCAGGTCGAGCAGGTGCTGCTGGGCCGACGCCTTGGTGTTGGCTGCGGGGGCGAGCAGCGCAGTCGCTGCGTTGCACATCTCTTCCGGGGAGATAGGCGTGATGCGGTAGGCCAGAGGCCCCTGTGCCATCAGTTCAGCCATGGTCGAAGAACGTGTGTATGGGCACAGCACCAGGACTGGCGCGCCGGCGCGGCTACGTACCAGCGCAGCGAGTTCATTGCCTGGCGCCACAGCCGGTCCGTCGAGGTCGATGATGAGCAGGGAAATCTTATTATGCGACATCGCATAACGTGCGCTGGCAATGCTGTCCGCAGTCAGCAAACGATCGAACGATTCGGCGCAAGCCGCTACAAACTCCTGGCTTCGCGCGTGGTCGGGATGGAGGAAAAGGCCGGTGCGATGACGACGGCCAGCAGCATTAGGCATGTGGTTTAGTGTGCCACAAGTTCACCCCAGACAACATCCCTATTATGTGAGGGAGCGCACGGTTAGCAACGTTGCTGGGGCGAATACTGGACTTCCGAACACAGGAGGAAGCCATGTCGAATTCGCAGCAAAAGACTGGCGCGGGCAGCGAACAGCGCACCGTCCAGCAAGAACAGGACCAGCGTGACGCAGCCAAGCCCAAAGCTGAGGAAAAGAAGGAGCCGGTGCAAACCGGAACCCACGAGTTTCCGGCACCGCCGTTACCTGAACAGCACCTGGAGAAGCCTGGCCTCGAGCACCAGATGCAGCTGAAGCCGCAATTCATGGCGCCCAACTATTGCGGCAGCGGCAAGCTTGCCGGCATGAGTGCGGTGATCACCGGCGGCGACTCCGGCATTGGGCGCGCAATCGCTGTGCTGTACGCGCGCGAAGGCGCCGACGTGGCGCTGGTCTACCTGGCCGAAGAGCAGCAAGATGCCTTCGAAACCAAGAAATTCGTCGAGGCCGAGGGCCAGCGCTGCATCCTAGTTCCGGGCGACGTGCGCGACCCGGGTTTCTGCCGCCATGCGATCGACGAGGCCCTGCGTGCTTTCGGCAAGATTGACATCCTGGTCAACAACGCCGCCTTCCAGGAGCATGCAGGCTCGCTGGAAGAGCTCTCGGAAGAGCGCTTCGACCTGACCATGAAGACCAATATCTACGGCTACTTCCACATGGCCAAGGCAGCCCTGCCGCATATGCAGCGTGGGAGTTCGATCCTGAATACCGGCTCTGTGGTGGGCTTGCGCGGCTCCAAAAAACTGCTGGACTACTCAACCACCAAGGGTGCCATCCACGCGTTCACGATGTCCCTGGCATCCAACCTGCTGGAGAAAGGCATCCGCGTGAACGCCGTCGCGCCTGGCCCAGTGTGGACACCATTGAACCCGGCCGACCAGTCACCCGACAAAATCAAGGAGTTCGGCTCGCAGACCGATATGCACCGGCCGGCTCAGCCGGAAGAGATTTCGCCGGCCTTCGTCTTCCTGGCTGCGCCATCGTGCGCCAGCTATATCACCGGTATCGTTTTACCGATTACCGGAAGTATCGGAGAATAATCATGGCAAGAGCACTCTGGAAAGGAGCGATCAGTTTCGGCCTGGTGCACATTCCAGTGGAGTTGCACAAGGCTGTGGAATCGCACGACCTGGACCTGACCATGCTGGATAAGCGCGACTTTTCGCCGATCGGATTCAAGCGCTACAACAAGGCAACCGGCAAGGAAGTCACCTGGGACAATATCGTCAAAGGCTATGAATATGCCGACGGCGAATACGTTGTGCTCAGCGACGAGGACTTGCGGCTTGCAAACCCAAAGGCGACGCAGACCATCGACATCATGGCCTTCGTCGATGCGGATTCGGTGCCGCTGACTTTCTACGAAACGCCCTACTATCTCGCTCCCGGGCGCGGCGGCGACAAGGTCTACGCCCTGCTGCGGGAAACCTTGCACAAGGCAGGTCGCATCGCGATTGCGACGGTGGTCATCCGCACCAGGCAGCACCTGTGCGCGCTGGTTCCCGTCGGCGACGGCATCATTATGAATACGCTGCGCTACGCGACCGAGATCCGCAATCCGGAAGACCTCAAGCTGCCGGGCGATTCCGGCTTGAGCGACAAGGAACTGAAGATGGCCTTGTCCCTGGTCGAGGATATGAGCGAGAAGTGGAATCCCAAGGAATACCATGACACGTATCGCGAAGACGTGCTCAAACTGGTCGAGAAGAAAGTGAAAGCCGGCCAGACCCACACGATTACCCCGCCTTCCGACGAATCGCCGGTGCCGAAGGCCAGCAATGTGGTGGACCTGGTGGCCCTGCTCAAGCAAAGCCTTGGCTCGAAGGGCAAGGCCGCAGCTGCCGCTGCCGACGAGTCGGAGGAAGAAGAGGAAGAAGCTCCACCCGCACCACGCACCCGGCGCAGCACGGGCACCGGCGCCAGCAAGACCCGCACAAGCTCATCGCGCTCGACCGCATCTTCCGCCAAACCCGCAGCCAAGCGCACCAGCGCGTCCAAGTCCACAGCCAAAACGACCAGCACGCGGCGCAAGGCCGCATGAACCAGCCCGTAAGTCAGCGGCCAATGAATTAGGGTCTGCCCCTTGGGTCTGACCCTGGTTTACCGGTTTATCAAGCGCTCGCGCCGCCCGCGGCTTTAGCCGGATACTCGAGCAGCCAAGAAAACCGGTAAATCTGGGTCAGACCCGATCTCGCGCCGCCCCGTGCCACTTTACTTAGCCAGCCGCGCCAATCGCCTTCATGGCCGGTGCCAGGCCGACGGCGGCCTTCGCATAATCCGCCCACGGCCCATTCCCGACATCGAGCCGCGTATGCGCCGTGGCCACCGTCCAATGGTCGCCCCCCCGCAAGCTGGCCAGTTCGTCCCACGCGACCGGCACCGAAATCCCGAGCCCCGGCCGCGCGCGGGCCGACCAGGCAGCGACAGTGGTTGCACCACGCCCATTGCGCAGGTAATCGATGAAGATCTTGCCGACCCGGTTCTTCGGTCCGCTCTTGAAAGCAAACCTGTCCGGCAGTGTGGTCGCCATATGCTCGACCACCTGCTTGCTGAACGCTTTCACCGTATCCCAGTTGTAGAATGGCTTGATCGGCACCACAACGTGCAGCCCCTTGCCGCCGCTGGTCTTGAGGAAGCAAGGCAAGCCCAGTTCATCAAGGAAGGCATGCACCAGTTGCGCCGCCTCCTGCATCTGGGTCCACTCGACGCCGCTGCCAGGGTCAAGGTCGAACAGGATGCGGTTCGGTTTTTCGTAAGTGCGGCCGAACGCGTTCTGCGTGTGGAATTCGATCACATTGAACTGGGCGGCCGCCAGCAAAGCCTGCGTTGAGGCCACTTCCAGCATCGGCGGGTGATCCGGGTCCAGCTCGCGCGGGAATTCTTTCAAGCCGCGCAGTTTGCTGACATCGGCATGCTTCTGGAAAAACAGCTCGGAAGTCACGCCGTCCGGTGCACGCAGCAAGGCCACTGGGCGGCCCTTGGTGTGTTCCAGCATCAGGTCCGCCACCAGCGCGTAGTAGCGCACCACGTCAATCTTTTTAAGGCCGCTGGCGGGATCGACCAGTCGGTCCGGATTGGTCACCTTGAGTGATGCCGGCAGTTTGCTTTGCACGGTTTCCTCCTCCACATGGGCTGCCACTTCGCGGCTGATTTCACCGGCCTTCTTATCTTTGCGCAGCCCCTGGAAGACGGCGTGCCGCACCGAGCCGCCACGCGTCCACTCGCCAAAGCTCACTTCGGCCACCAGTTGCGGCTTGACCCAATGCGCCTTGCGGGCGATTGCCTTGCTTGGCGCGAAAGGACTTTCTTCGGCCTTCAACCGCTTCAGCTTATCCGCCAGATCGCGCAAGGTCGCGTCGTTAAAGCCAGTGCCCACATTGCCGGCGTAATGCAGTTCGCCGTCTTTGCCATAAACGCCAAGCAGCAGCGAGCCAATGCCGGTGCGGCTGCCCTGCGGGTCTGTATAGCCGCCGATGACGAATTCCTGGCGCTGTGCGCATTTTAATTTGATCCAGTCGCGTGATCGACGCTCGGTATAGGTAGAGTCGCGGCGCTTGCCGATCACGCCTTCGAGGCCCATCTTGCAGGCAGCGGCCAGCATTTCGTCGGGCGACGCTTGCAACACGGCGCTTAGCCGCACAGTGTCGCCTTTGACCTTGGCCATCACCGCTTCCAGCCTGGCCCTGCGCTCTTCCAGCGGAAGTCCGCGCAAGTCCTCGCCATCCAGGTATGGCACGTCAAACAGGAAGTAGACGATATCTTTAGTACGTTGGCCGTCGAACGCTTGCTGCAGCAGGCCGAAGTCCGGGCGCCCTTCCTCATTGTGGACGACGATTTCGCCGTCGTACCAGCCATCCGGCAGCTTGGCCTTGGCCAGCGCGGCGCGCAAGGGCTCGAGCTTGTGCGTCCAGTCGTTGCGGTTGCGGGTGTGCAGCGTGATATCGCCGCCGTCAATACGGGCCAGCAGCCGGTAGCCGTCGTATTTGACCTCAAACAGCCAGTCTTCAGGCGTAGACGGCGGGCCATCGACCAGCGTCGCTAGTTCGGGTTCCAACTCCGCAGGGAGCCGCTTGACGCGCGGTGCGGCCGGACGCTCGGCGACTGGCTGCACCGCAGCGGGCGGGCCAAGCGTCTTGACACTGTCGGGCATTTCATCCACCACGCTGAATTCTGCGGCGGGACGGACGTATTCATCCTTCTCCTTGATCAGCAGCCATGGCTCTTTGTCCTCGCCTTTGCCGCGCATGCGCACCAAGGCCCATCGGCCGTGCATTTTGTGGCCATGCAGGTTGAAGACCAGCTTTCCCGCTCGGTAGCCTTTACGCGGGTCTTCGACCGGTTCCCATGTGCCTCGATCCCAGATGATGACCTTCCCCGCACCATACTGCTTTTCGGGGATGGTGCCCTCGAACTCGTTATAGGAAATGGGATGGTCTTCCACATGCACTGCCATCCGCTTGTCGTGCGTGTCGTAGCTCGGGCCTTTCGGCACGGCCCAGCTTTTCATGGTGCCATCGAGTTCCAGGCGGAAATCGTAATGAAGACGCCTAGCCCAATGTTTCTGGATAACGAAGGCCAGCCGCCCCCGTCCAGGCTGGCCTCCCTCTGCGGGCTCCGGCGTGATGCTGAAGTCCCGCTTCGCCTTGTAAGTCTTGAGTGCGTCCTTCATGGATCAACTGTACGGGCGGCGCCGGGTGCAGACGGTTATCCATCGCACCTTGTAAGCAGATTTGGCAAGTGTAACGAGGTGTAAAGGTCGTCAACGTCGGCTTTATGGCCACCGTTTTCAGCTCAGTGACACGGCAATAGTGCACGACACCCGAAACGACTTACCCAATTCTCTCCGAGGAGCTTGACCATGAAGAAGACCATCGCCACCCTGATCGCCGGCCTGTTCGCAACCGCTGCCTTCGCCCAAGCCCCGGCTGCCGGCGGCCACGCAGCTAAACCTGCTGCTGCCCCGATGCCTGCTGCCACTGCTGCCACTGCAGCCGCTCCGGCCACCCCAGCAACTCCTGCCGTTCCTGCTACCCCAGCAGTGCCAGCCGAGAAAGGCACCAAGGCGACTCCAGCGACTCCTGCTACCCCAGCCGTAGCCGCTACCCCAGCCTCCTCGGCTACCGCTGCTGCTCCAGCCGCTTCGCACGAACATTCCAGCGCGACCAAGGAAGTGAAAAAGACCAAGCACGCCAAGAAAACCAAGAAGGCTGACGGCGACAAGGAAGTAGCTGCCAAGGAAACCGCTCCAGCCAAATAAGCTGCACCAACCGCTTCCCCAGCCGCCAGCGCGCCGCCCGAATCCGCCTCCAAACCGGAATGGCGCGCTGGCCGAGCGGGGACCAGCGCAGTATCACTTCACCCCGGCCTGGCAGGCTTCTCCGCTGACCAGGCGGGCTTTTTTTGCGTTTATGGGGCCTCGCGCCGTATCATTGGGCATTCTTTGACAATCGATACGGACCCTGCTTTGAAATCCCGCACCAACCTGGTCGTCGCCATCCTCGCCGCGGCCATCCTTGCGGCCATTGCGCTGAAGAGCTTCACGCGCCAACCAGCCCATCCAGCCTCAACGCCTACTGCCGCGGACTGCACGCCAGAGGCGATCAGGCAAGTCAGTGACGCCCTTGAGCGATCAATTCTCTCTGCCAATTGCGCGAAGCTCAACGATCCGCAAAAGGCCCGGTAACGGAATCGGCGCATCTCACTTCATGGGCTGCTCGGGACGCTGAGCGCAACCGAAAGGTTGAGGCTCGATTCCCATCCTCTTCAAGGCAAAGTGCGCAGTATCGGCGGCGCTGATTCCGGTCATATTGCAGGATTCCTCAGAAACCATTTCCTGCAATCTTGGCGCAAAGGGTGTTGCCCTTGAACCGAAGTGCCCAATAGCCCCTGCTGCCCACAGCCGAACCGTTCCATCGCTAGACTCAAGAAGCGATGCAATGTCCTGCAAGGAGCTATCGTCGACATTCGCGATATCAATTCGGCGAACGTAATTGGCAATTTCCTCGGCAGCCGAATGATCTCCCTTTCGCGCGGCCGTAATCAGCTGCGCAAGAGATTTGGGTTTGGCGCCGGTGGCGGATTCAGTTAGCGGCGTCTGCATCGTTAGTACGCAGGCCAGCACACATCGGGCAAGAATCATTTGGATTTCAGTTCAGCGATCGTGTTTTGGATCATTATCGGGTCATTCCACAGCAGATCTCTCGTCAAAGCCATGTCGAAACCCTGCGAAGCAAATGGCATCATCGCAGGTCTCCACCGGCCTGTCCACGTAATCGCGAACTTCCTGGACAAGCACCTCCCGCGAGGCGACATCCCTGTTCTTGAAGTAGACGGTCACTGCAACGCCGGCCGGCGTGACGTAACTTGAGCAGCTACGCCTTCCGCTATAGTCAGCGCGTTTCGCTGGCCAGACGGGTTTCGAGGCGTTTGCGGCCGGCTTCCACGATGGTCTTGCAGCCGTTGGTGTCGACGTAGGCGGCGCTGCCCTCTTTCGCTGCACGCTGCTGGCGGCCCCACAGGTCGTTCACCTCCGGATGCGCGGCGATTGCCACGTCGCACTTCAACCCGTCAATGGTGGCGAAGCTGCTGCGCAGTTGCGCGACCACTTCGGGGTGGTCGGTGAAGCGGTAACTGTCGGCAGATACTGCGGTCACGCTGTCTACAAACACCACGTTCTTGCACTTGCCTGCTTCGCAGGACTGCCAGCTCCAGCTTGTGCCGCCTGCGGTGTGGCCCGGGGTGCTGTGCGCGGTCGCGGCCAGTGGGCCAAGCTTGATTACTTCACCATCGCTCACGCCGCGCACTTTTGCGGAACCGGCGAAGTTCGACAGGCTGCCAAACTGGGGATCGATCTTTGGTGAGACGCCCGTGCGCATGGTTTCAACATTGCCGGTACCGGCGAGCACGGTGGCGCCAGTAAGATTTTGCAGCGCGGAGATGCCGCCTGCATGGTCTTCGTGCGAGTGGGAGCTGAGGATGTACTTCACGTCTTCCAGCTTGTAGCCCAGCGTGCGGATGTTGGCCGCGACCACTTCGGAGCCTTTGGCGGTGGTGCCGTCGACGAGGATATGGCCTTGCGGCGACGTCACCAGGATCGCGCTGATGCCGGCAGTACCGACATAGTGGGTATTGCCGTAGATGGTAAATGGCTGCTGCGGTGCGCTCCAGTCGCGCTCTTGTGCGCTGGCGACGGTCGCGAAGGCGGCCAGGATGAGAGATGCGATGACCTTCATTTTTCTCCTTTGGTGGTGATGTACAGGCCGGAATGCATTTGCGACCCACGGTCGCCACGCCGGTAGCTGCGATAAATTGGTTCGCCGGCGGCATCGCGGGCGCAGCAGGTGCAGCCGCCGACATGTTCGATTGCTTCGACGCCGGCGGCGCGCAACTGGTGTTCAGCCACGGAGCGCAGGTCGAGGTGGCGGTGCGTCGGCAATACGGCTTCGCGCGGCAGCCCGCTGAAACGCTGCGCGAAGTCCTCTGCCAGTTCTTCGCTGACTTCGTAACATGCTGCGCAGATGGTCGGGCCGACAGCGGCAACTACGGGTGCGCCCTCACCCATCGCGGCCAGTGCTGCAGGGATGATGCCGTCGTACAGGCCGCGCCAGCCCGCATGGACCGCTGCAACTTGTGAGCCGTCGCGGCGTGCCAGCAGCAGCGGCACGCAATCGGCGGTGATGATACTGACGGGAAGGCCCGGCGCTGCGGTATAAAAGCCGTCTGCCTCACCTGCTTCCTGCTTCGGTTCGTGGATAGCAGCGACGCGGGTGCCATGCACCTGGCGCTTGACGGGCCTAAGTTCCCAGACTGACGCCAATGCGGCGGGAACGAGCGACAAGGCACTGCCAAATCCGTGTCGGATGCCTGGGATGCTGCCTAACAGACTGCTTGTGACCATAATAGCCTTTGTGTGACATTTGTCGCAATCATAGGCCGATCCACCAGGATTTGCAAGCAGCGTTCTACTGTGTCAGGCCTTTTGGGCGAGCTTTCCGCAGTTATGGCTGCCACCGGCGAAAATCAGCTTGCCAACGAAGCCGGCGGCGTAGTCGTAACGTGCGGAGTATCCCTGTTTGCAAAACACCGTGGTGCGTTCGTAATCGGAGGGGATTTTCTGCCAGCCTTGGGCAAGGAGAATGGCGTCGGTTTGCCCGGTAGGGATTTCCGAGCCACCGAGAAAGGTGCTGGCGACCCATCTTTGCTTGCCGGAGATCGAAATCATCGGGCATACGCCATCGGTATAGAGACCGGTGCAGAAGTCTTTCAGCGACTGGCTGACGAAGGCTTTGGCTTCGGGGCTAAGCGCTTGCGTATTCAGTGTGGGTTCCGGGAAAAAGGCCAGGTAAGACCAGACAACGACAAAAATGGTGAACAGGGAGATCGTCACCTTGTGCAGTAAGGGCATTTGTTCGGGAGCGCGGGCGAAAACGCATGATTATACGTGGGCCTCGGCGGAAGAAAAAAAACGGCGCCCGCGGATGCGGTGCGCCGTTAAGGGCTGATCGAACTTGTCTTAGTTCCAGTCGCCGCCCAGGGAACGGATCAGGGCCACGGTGGTCACCGCGCGGTCGCCGCGCAGTTGGACTGCGCTGCGTTCGACGGCTGCCAGGTTGCGCTGTGCGTCCAGCAGGTCCAGGTAGCTGGAACGGCCGGCGTCGTACAGCTTCTGCGCCAGGTCGGCGGAACGGCGGGCAGATACCAGCGCATCGTCGATTTGCGCGGTCTGGCCGCCCAGGATGCGCAGGCCTGCCAGGTTGTCTTCCACTTCGGCAAAGGCGCCCAGCACGGTCTGGCGATAGCCGGCAACCGATTCTTCCAGGGCTGCTTCGCTGCGCTTGACGTTGTTGCTGTTACGGCCGCCGTCGATCAAAGGCATCGACAGCAAGGCACCCAGCACCCACGAGCGGCTGCTCCACTTGAACACGTCGCTGAAGTGGCCGGCAGCGCCGCCGCCGTTGGCGGTAATGTTCAGCGCAGGGAACATGGCCGAGCGGGCCACGCCAATGCGCGCATTCGACGCTTCCATCGCCTTCTGTGCGGCGGCGATGTCAGGACGGCGTTCCAGCAGCGACGACGGCACGCCAGTCGGGATTGCCGGCAGCAGCGTCGAGTCCAGCAGCGGGCTGTTGCCCGCGGTGTAGGCTGCCGCCGGCTTGCCCAGGAGGACAGCCAGCGCATGCTCGGTGGTTGCGCGGCGGCGTTGCAGGCCGATCGCTTCCGAGCGCGTGGTTGCCAGTTCGGTCTTGGCACGAGAGAGGTCGAATTCACCGATGTCGCCCAGGTCGAAGCGGCGCTGGTTGACCTTCACACTCTCCTCGCGCAAACGGACCGTCTGCTCCACAGTCGCCAATTCGGCGTCCGTGGCGCGCAGGCGGAAATAGGTCTGTGCCACGTCGGCTTGCAGCGACAGCAGGACGGAGCGGTAATTTGCTTCCACCTGCGCAGCGTCGCCGCGGGCCGCGGACACATTGCTCGATACGCGGCCGAACAGGTCCACTTCGTAGCTCGCCGTCAGGTTCGCGTTGTAAGTGGTCTGCGGCGCAATGTCGGTACTGGCTGGAACGCCCAGCGACAGGGCCGAATTGCGGGCACGCTGGGCGCCCACGCCGACGCCGATTTGCGGAATGCGGTCCGCTTCGGCGATGCCGGCGATGGCACGCGCCTGCTTGACGCGGGCGGCCGCCACGGCCAGGTTGGCGTTGTTGCGGGTTGCTTCAGCGATCAGCTCATTCAGGGCCGGGTCGCTGAAGGCCAGCCACCACTCGCCGCGCGGCTGGCGCTCGGCGTTCTGGGCCGGCTTCCAGCTTGTGCCGTCTTCGGCAGTCATCACCTGCGACTCCTTGAAGGCAGTCGGAGTGTCGATTTGCGGTTGCTTAAATTCAGGCGCGGCGCATGCGGTCAGCAGCAGTGCTGCCAGCAGCGGGGCAACGCCCTTAGCAATCATACTTTTCATTTAGTGGGTCCCTTCCAGTTGCGGGGCAGCGTCGGCTGCCGGGGATTTCTTCTCAAGGCGCTTTGCCAACGTGCGCAGCAGGACGTAGAACACTGGCGTCAGGAACAGGCCGAAGAAGGTCACGCCCAGCATGCCGGCAAACACCGCCACACCCATTGCATGACGCATTTCAGCACCTGCGCCAACCGAGAACACCAGCGGTACCACACCCATGATGAAGGCGATCGACGTCATCAGGATCGGGCGCAGTCGCAGGCGGCAAGCTTCCAGCGCCGCTTCCAGGATGGTGCGGCCATGGTCTTCCAGTTCCCGCGCAAACTCCACGATCAGGATCGCGTTCTTCGACGCCAAACCGACCAGAACGAACAAGGCAATCTGCGTGAACACGTTGTTGTCGCCACCAGTCAGCTTCACGCCGATCAGGGCGCACAGGATCGACATCGGCACGATCAGGATCACGGCCAGCGGCAGGGTCCAGCTTTCGTACTGGGCAGCCAGCACCAGGAACACCAGCAGCACGCACAGCGGGAACACGTAGATCATGGTGTTACCGGCCAGGATTTCCTGGTAAGTCAGCTCGGTCCATTCGTAGCCCATGCCTTTTGGCAGGGTCGCCTTGGTGATTTCTTCCAGCGCGGCCTGGGCCTGGCCTGACGAGAAGCCTGGAGCCGGAGCACCATTGATCTCGGCCGATACGTAGGCGTTGTAGCGCTCCACGCGGTCAGGGCCATAGCTGTCTTTTACGCGCATCAGCGACGACAGCGGAATCATCTCGCCTTTGCTGTTGCGGACTTTCAGCTGCGCGATCTGCTCGGCCTGCGAACGGAACGGAGCGTCAGCCTGCACGCGCACCTGGTAGGTACGGCCGAACTGGTTGAAGTCGTTCACATACAGCGAACCAAGGTTGATCTGCAAGGTCTGGTAGATGGTCTGCAGCGGGACGCCCAGTTGCTTGGCTTTGGCGCGGTCGATGTCCGCGAACAGCTGCGGCACATTGATCTGGAAGCTGGAGAACACACCGGCCAGGCGCTTGTCCTGCCATGCCTTCATCTGGATCGCCTGCACGGTCTTGTACAGCTCATCGTAGCCGGCGTTGTTGCGGTCTTCGATCATCATCTTGAAGCCGCCGGTGGTACCCAGGCCGTTGACTGGCGGCGGTGGGAATACCATCACGAACGCGTCCTGCACGGCACCCATGCGCTTGTTGATCTCCGCTGCGATGGCCGCACCCGATTGCGACGGGTCGGTACGCTCGTGGAATGGCTTCAGCGTGGTGAACACGATACCGGCGTTCGGCGCATTGGTGAAGCCGTTGATCGACAGGCCCGGGAAGGCAACCGAAGCGTCCACGCCAGGGATTTCCTTGGCGATGTCGGACATCTTGCGGATCACCTGCTCGGTGCGTTCCAGCGATGCCGCGTCAGGCAGCTGGGCGAAGCCCACCAGGTACTGCTTGTCCTGGCCCGGCACGAAGCCGCTAGGAACAACCTTGAACATGATGCCTGCGGCAGCAGCCAGCACCAGGTACACCACGATGGAGGCGGACTTGCGCTTCAGCACGCCCTGCACGCCGGTTTCATAGCTGTGCGAAGCGCGGTTGAAGAAGCGGTTGAACCAGGCGAAGAAGCGGCCGAAGATCTTGTCCATCACGCGGGTCAGCGCGTCTTTCGGTGCGTCGTGTGGGCGCAGCAGCGATGCCGACAGGGCCGGAGCCAGGGTCAGCGAGCACAGTGCCGAAATCACGGTCGAAATAGCGATGGTCAGCGCGAACTGGCGGTAGAACTGGCCGGTCAGGCCGGACACGAAGGCGATCGGCACGAACACGGCGCACAGCACCAGGGCGATAGCGATAATCGGGCCGGACACTTCCTTCATGGCCTGGATGGTCGCATCGCGGGCCGACAGGCCGTTGGCGATATTCCGCTCGACGTTCTCCACCACCACGATCGCATCGTCGACCACGATACCGATGGCCAGCACGAGGCCGAACAGCGACAGCGTATTGATCGAGAAGCCGAAGCCGATCATCACCGCGAAGGTACCGACGATCGACACAGGCACCGCCAGCAGCGGTATAATCGATGCGCGCCAGGTCTGCAGGAAGATGATCACCACGATCACCACCAGGGCCACTGCTTCCAGCAGGGTGTGGATCACGGACTTGATCGACTCGCGGACGAACTGGGTCGGGTCATACACGATGTCGTAAGCCACGCCTTCAGGGAAGTCCTTCTTCAGTTCTTCCATCTTGGCGCGCACGTTGGCGGACAGCTCCAGCGCATTGCTGTTTGGCGCTTCAAAGATACCAAGGCCCACTGCGGAATGGTTGTTCAGCAGCGAACGCAGCGAGTAGCTGTTGGAGCCCATTTCAATGCGGGCCACGTCTTTCAGGCGGGTCAGCGCGCCGTCTTCATTGGTCTTGACGATGATGTCGCCAAATTCCTCGACGGAGCTCAAACGTCCCTGGGTGTTGACGGTCAGCTGGAAGTCCGCCGACTTGGAAGGCGCAGCGCCGACCACACCGGCAGCCACCTGCACGTTCTGTTCGCGGATCGCATCGACCACGTCGGACGCGGTCATGTTGCGGCCAGCGACCTTCTGCGGGTCGAGCCAGACGCGCATGGCGTAATCGCCGGCGCCGAAGATCTGCACGTCGCCCATGCCTGGAATACGGGCCAGCTGGTCTTTCACATTCAGCACGCCGTAGTTGCGCAGGTACAGGTCGTCGTAGCGGCCGTTCGGCGACAGCAGGTGGACCACCATCGTCAGGTTCGGCGAAGACTTCACCGTGGTCACGCCGATCTGGCGCACTTCTTCCGGCAGGCGTGGCAAGGCGCGCTGCACACGGTTCTGCACCGCGGTTTCAGCCTTGTCGACGTCGGTGCCGATCTTGAAGGTCACGGTCAGCATCAGCGCGCCATCGGAGGTGTTTTGCGAGGACATGTACAGCATGTTCTCGACACCGTTGATCTGCTCTTCGAGCGGCGCGGCGACGGTTTCCGCAATCACTTTCGGGTTCGCGCCCGGGTAGACGGCACGCACCACGACGGATGGCGGCACCACTTCCGGGTATTCGGAGACGGGCAGCTTGAAGATCGAGATCAAGCCCGCTACGAAGACAATGATCGATAAAACCGCCGCGAAGATCGGTTTATCGACAAAGAAGCGAGAGAAATTCATGGATTATTCCTTGGTTTTCTTGGCATCGGCGGCGGCCACTTTCTGGGCTGCCATCGGGTCAAAGGTCATGTCGACCATTTCTGGCGTGATCGGCGCGCCAGGACGCACGCGCTGCAGGCCGTTGACGACGATCTTCTCGCCTGGTTTCAGGCCGTTGCGCACCACGCGCAGGCCGTCGATGTTCGGGCCCAACACCACAGGACGGTATTCCGCCTTGTTGCCGGCGCCGACCACGTACACGAACTTGCGGTCCTGGTCGGTGCTGACAGCGCGATCATTGATCAACACGGCTTGCTGGGTGGCGGTGCCGCCATCAAGCTGAACGCGGGCGAACAGGCCGGGCACAAGCGAGCGGTCCTTGTTGTCGAAGGTAGCGCGCATGCGCACGGAGCCGGTGCGGGTGTCGAGCTGGTTGTCGACGAATTCCAGCTTGCCCTCATGCGGGAAGCCGGCTTCATTGGCCAGGCCGACCTTCACGGTGACAGGCTGGCCTTTGTAGGCCTGGCCGCCGACGCGCAGGAAGGTGTCTTCGTCGCCGTCAAAGCTGGCGTAAATCTTGTCCAGCGAAACCACGCTGGTCAGCACGGCGTTCGGGTCCACCAGGTTGCCGAGGGTGATCTCTGCCTTCGACACGCGGCCGTTGATCGGCGACGTGACCTGGGTGTAGGACAGGTTCAGGCGCGCTGCCTCCGCTGCCGATGCTGCAGCACGGGCCGTTGCATCCAGTTCCTTCAGTGCCGAGGCGCGTTCGTCGAATTCGCGCTGGGCGATTGCTTTGTCGGCCAGCAGCTTTTCGGCACGTGCCAGTTCCAGCTTGGCCAGGTCGGCCTTGGCGCGCGCCGAATTGGCGGCGGCGTCGGCACGGCTGGCCTCTGCCTGGAATGGACGTGGATCGATCACGAACAGCACATCACCTTTTTTCACCTCGCTGCCAGGCTTGAAGTTCACCGCGGTGATGAAGCCACTGACGCGTGGACGGATTTCCACGTGCTCGATGGCTTCGATACGGCCGGAGAATTCCTGGGTTTCAGCGACGGACTTCTGCACGACGACGGCTGCCGATACTGGCGGGCCGCCTGCGGCAGGCGCCTGGCTTTCGGCCGGCTTGCTATTGGCGCTGCAACCGGACAGGATGGCCGCCGCCAGCCCGCCCATCGCCAATGCGGCAACCAGCGGCCGCACAAGAGTGGACATTTGATTCATCTTTTTCATTGTTAACCTCTTGGGGGTGAAAATTAGTTAGGAAATTCAGGCAAAAAGGGGCCCATGTGCCTCGCAGGCACTTTTTTCTAAACTTCTGTTTTATTTAACCAGCCTTACACCGCGGGCGTTTCCGTCCCGTCGATGGCGCTGATAAAACTGGCCATCTCTTTCAGTGCAAAGCCCCTGCACGCGCATTCATTCCTGGCTCCCGGCTCCTGCAGTGGCGCCGGTGGCATGCGTCTGACTGTTGTCTTTACTCCGCAGGCGATCAATTTCGCCCCGTATTGTTCTGCTTCATCCCGTAGCGGGTCGTCTTCGGCCGAAAGGATCAGGGCCGGCGGTAAATTTTTCAGTCGGCTCGATTGCAGCGGCGACGCGTAAGGGTGGGCGCGGTCGGCGGCATTCGGCAGGTAGCCGCGGTAGGCCGCGGCACAGGTATTTGCCACTTGCATCTTGTCCGGGCAGTTCGGCAGCTCGCGCATCGAACAGGTGGACAGGCCCGGATCGAGCATCGGCATGATCAGGATCTGCCCTGCCAGTGCAGGGCCGCCGCGGTCGCGCGCCATCAGCGCCGACACGGCCGCCAGGTTGGCGCCGGCCTCGATGCCGGCCGTCAGCAGCTGCTTGCCGCTCCAGGACAGCTTGGCTTTGTTCTTCTTGGCCCAGGCCAGCACGGCATGGGCATCTTCCACTGCCGCCGGGAACGGGCTGACGGTGGCCAGGGTGTAATTGGTTGCCAGGATCACGTGGCCAGGGTTGCACGTGACCAGGTGGCGCAGGAATTCGTCCGCCTCCTCCAGGTCGCCGGCTACGAAGCCGCCACCATGGAAGAAGACGATCAACGCGTCGCGCTTGGCGGACGAATTCCCGGCCAGGTACAGGCGTGCGGCCAGCGGACCCTGGGCTCCGCGCACTTCGAGTTCGCGGATCTGCAAGTCCGCCGGCGCCTGCGCCGTCATTCCTTAGCCTCCGAGCTGGCCGAAGCCAGCAAGGTGTGCGCCGGCGCCGCGCCAAAACCGACTTGCGCGCCGTACGAGTATTCGTCGGTATACAGGACGCCTGCCAGGGCGATCGCGCCCAGCGCCAGCGATACCATTGCAAAGAATCCATCCCGGTTACTCATGACTGCTCCTTTTCTCTGAAACCGAAGCCACTTTAATCTTTCCCATCGCGGGAGGGTCAAGGGCTTTTTTATGCTGCAATACGGTAATAATAAACTTCCACTAGAATAAGAAAAATACATTAATGTTGAATTGATTGTTCAGAATCTCGAACAATGAAGGTGGACTCATGAATAAGCTCCAAGCAATGGAAGTCTTCGTACAGGTGGTCGACGCCGGCGGCTTCACGCGCGCGTCGGAAACCCTGCAGCTGCCGAAGGCCACGGTGTCCACCCTCGTGGCTGGCCTGGAATCGGCGCTTTCGGTCAAGCTGCTGCATCGGACCACACGTCACGTCTCCGTCACTGCCGACGGCGCCGCCTACTATGAAAGATGCCTGCGAATCCTGGCCGACGTGAAGGATGCCGAGGAATCGCTGTCGCGCACACGCCTGAGCCCGAGCGGCCGGTTGCGGGTCGATGCGCCGACCGGGCTGGCCAACGAAATCCTGGTCCCCGCCCTGCCTTCTTTCTTCGAACTCTACCCCGACATCCAGCTCGAACTGGGTTGCAGCGACCGTCCGGTCGATTTGATCGAAGAAGGCGTCGATTGTGCAGTGCGGGGTGGCCAATTGGCCGATTCCACGCTGATTGCGCGGCGCGTTGGCGTGCTCAATTTTGTAACTTGCGCGGCGCCTTCCTACCTGGAGCGCTTCGGCACGCCGGCCCACCCGCGCGACCTCGAGCGGCACCGCTGCGTGAACTATTTTTCATCGAAAACTGGCAAAATATACAACTGGGACTACACCCGCGACGGCGAGCGGATTGAAATGATGCTGCCGGGCGTGATCGCACTGAACGATTCCAACGCCTACCTGCAAGCCGGCCTGGCCGGACTGGGCATCATCATGATGACGGATGTCCAGCTGGGCAACCACGGCAAGGAGGGCCGCCTGGTGCGGGTGCTGGAAGACTGGACCACCGATCCGCTGCCGATCCACGTCGTGTACCCGCAAAACCGCCACCTGTCGGCCAAGGTGCGGGTGTTTGTTGAATGGGTGGCGGACCTGATGGCCAGCCATCCCCAAATGCGGCTGCGTCCCCTGGCCGCTTCCCTCCCTGTGGAGCTGACGGCATGACCGAACGAATTGTCTTCCTGGACCGCGACAGCATCATCGCCGACATCCGGCGCCCTTCATTCAGCCACGAGTGGACCGATTATCCTGCCTCCACCGGCGCAGAAGCGATCGACCGCCTGCGCGGCGCGACCATCGCCGTCACCAACAAGGTGCCGTTGCGTGCCGAGGCGCTGGCTGCCCTGCCCGGCCTGAAAATGATCGCGGTGGCCGCCACCGGCACCGACATCATCGACCTGGCAGCCGCGCGTGAGCGCGGCATCGTGGTGTCGAATATCCAGGGTTATGCCCATGCCGCCGTGCCGGAACACACCTTCGCACTGATGCTCGCGCTGCGGCGCCAGTTGCTGGCCTACCGCGCCGATGTCGAGGCAGGCCTGTGGGAGAAGTCGCCGCGCTTCTGCCTGTTCCACCACCCGATCCGCGACCTGCACGGCAGCCGCCTTGGCTTGCTCGGTTACGGCGACCTGGGCAAGCAAGTCGCCCACCTCGGCCGCGCCTTCGGCATGGAAGTGGTGGTGCATACCCGCACACCAAGCGACGACCCGAACGTACGCAACGTAAGCTGGGACGAACTGCTGGAAACTTCAGACGTGGTGAGCCTGCATGCGCCCCTGACCGACGCCACGCGCAACATCATCGGCGCAGCCGAACTGGCGCGCATGAAGCCAAACGCCATCCTGGTGAATACCGCGCGTGGCGGCCTGGTCGACGAAGCGGCGCTGGCGGACGCCTTGCAGCGCGGCGTGATTGCCGGCGCCGGCTTTGACGTGCTGTCGAAAGAGCCGCCGCTGCCGGACAATCCGCTGCTGCGCCTTCGCCTGCCGAATTTCCTGCTCACACCCCACTCGGCCTGGGCCAGTGGCCAAGCCATGCAAGGCCTGGCCGACCAGCTGATCGACAATATCGAAGCCTTCATCGCGGGCCGGCCGGCCAACCGGGTCGCATGAAACGCGCTCGCTCCAAGGCGGGAATCGGCACTTACCTTGCAGTCGCCTTTTGCGCACTGGCGATTGCCATGGGCGCGATCCTGGCTGCCGTCATCGCGCGCACAGCCGGCAACCAGGTCAAGGCAGATATTGGCAACTCCCTGTCCGACCTGGCGCAGCAGGCGGCGGACAAGCTCGATCGCAATATGTTCGAGCGTTACCGCGAAGTGCAGCTATTGGCGCAGCGCCCCGACATGGGCGCCGCGGCCTCGCTCACCGCCCGCCGCAAGACACTGGAACAGCACCAGCAAAGCTATCCGCACTACGCCTGGCTTGGCGTCACGGACGGCAACGGCCGCGTGCAGGCTGCGACCGGGGGCCTGCTGGAGAACTTCGACGTCAGCGAGCGCCCTTGGTACCGCAACGCCCAGGCCGGAACCTTCGTCGGCGATGTGCACGATGCCGTCTTGCTGGCCAAGCTGCTGCCCGCGCTGGACATGCAAGCGCAGCGCTTTGTCGACCTGGCCTTCCCTCTCGCCGATGGCAGTGGCGTGCTGGGCGCCCACCTGTCATGGCAATGGGCACGCGAGCTCGAACGCTCTGTGATTGAACCGGCCAGCGCGCACCGCCAGGTGCAGGCCATTATCCTCGACCGGCAAGGCAAGGTGCTGCTTGGGCCAGAAGCGCTGCTGGGCAAGAAGCTCCCGTTGCCCGGCCAGGAAAACGGCTATCAGGTGGAACGCTGGCGCGACAGCGTCGAATACCTGGTCGGGCATGCGCGCACACGCGGCCACGCCGCCTATCCGGGCCTGGGCTGGACCGTGCTGGTGCGCCAAAGCGTCGATACGGCGTGGGCGCCAGTGCGCTCCTTGCAAAAGCGCGCCTTATGGCTGGGGGTGGCGATGGCGGCCCTGTTCCCGCTGCTGGCATTTCCCCTCGCCCGCCGTATTGCCCGGCCACTGAGCGAACTGGCCGATGCTGCCGACCGTATCAGGCACGGCGCAGCGGCTGAACTGCCGCAACTCGCGCCCTATGCCGAAGTGCAGGCCTTGTCACGCACGTTGAACTCCCTGGTCGCCAACCTGGAAGGCCGCGTCAGCGCCCGCACCAGCCAGTTGCGCGATGCCATGCAGCGCATAGCCGCCATCATCGAAACCGCACAGGATGCCTTCATCGCAGTTGGCCCGGACGGCTACATCACGGACTGGAATCCAGCCGCGGAGCACATGTTTGGCTGGACGCGCGAAGAAGCCGTCGGAAAAAGCTACATCGAAATGCTGGTGCCACAGCGCTTCCGTGCGCAGCAGGAGGCCGCACTGGCGGCGGCACGCGGCAGCGATGCCCCGGACTTCGGCCGCCGCGTGCAGCGCACCCTGATCCGCCGAGACGGCGAAGAACTGACGGTGGAAGCCAGCATCAGCCGCCCGGCCAATGGCCTGTTCTGCGTCTTCCTGCACGATATTTCGGAACGGCGCCAGGTCGAAGAGATGAAAAACGAATTCATCGCCACCGTCTCGCACGAACTGCGCACGCCGATGACCTCCATCCGCGCCTCGCTGTCCATGCTGGTGGACGGCGGCGCCGGCGAACTGCCGCCGGATGTGCAGCACCTGGTCAACATCGCCTACCAGAGCAGCGAACGGCTGGTGCGGCTGGTCAACGACATGCTCGATATCGAGAAGATCGAAGCCGGCAAGATGGAATTCCGCAACGACGAACTGGAGATCGCACCGCTGCTCGACGAAGCCATCGACGCGGTGCGCGGCAGCGCGGCCCAGCGCCCGGTGGCACTGGAGCGCAGCGGCAGCGGCCGCGGCTTGCGCGTGCGTGGCGACCATGACCGCCTGGTGCAGTTGCTGGTCAACCTGCTGTCAAACGCCATCAAGTATTCGCCGCAATACAATTCCGTCACCCTCGACTGCAGCGCAGTGCCGGCCGGCGTGCGGCTATCGGTCAGCGACAATGGTCCCGGGATTCCGGAGGCATTCCAGGCGCGTGTCTTCGCCAAGTTTGCACAGGCCGACAGTTCGGACACGCGCCTGAAAGGCGGCACCGGCCTGGGCCTGGCGATTTGCCGCGCCATCGCCGAACAGCATGGCGGCATCATCGGCTTCGACACGGAAGAAGGCCGCGGCACGACTTTCCATGTGACCCTGCCTGCGCTTTAAGAAGACGATTCGGTTTGGACGCGAAATCAGATGTACGGCGGCTTCCGCCCCGTTGCAGACATTGGTTATTTGCCCGAATCAGTAATTACGATAGTCACCCGAGCCGCTCTTGAATATTACAAGAGAAAGTCACGCGCTATCTGTAAGCAGTAGGAGAGAGAAAATTCCAGTTCGTCGATCGAGAATAACGTACGTCGTATCTGCTCCATAGTCTTGGAACCACTCCGACCAAGCCTCTCGGCTACGGTAGACAGTTATTTCTTCAAACCTGTCTCCTGCAAGCGCTTCGCAGAAGCCTTCTCCTAACTTCTTAGCTGTACTAGCGTTGCCGGCAAAACTGCGTCCACAGCCGCCCCAGAAAAGCTCCGTAGCAAGAAAACCGTCTAGGCAAAAGCCTGATATGAACTCGAATTGCGGAGCGATGGGAGATGAGTACGTTAACGCACCACTGGCATTCCTGTTGATCGCCGGCGACTGAAGGAATTTCTCCAAAAAACCTATTTCTGATAATCTATTGCGTGAAGCATACCAGCTGAAAACTGGATCATCGGCTGCTTTAAATTGGGCGAAAAATACGTTCTCTGGACTTGAATATACCTCACGAAGCGTCTTGATAAACGCGTGCTCCTCCAGCGTAGTCGGAAGTGTAGAGAAAACCATTTTCTTCCACATCACTGTGATTGATTCATCCGATGGAGGCATGCCTTGCCAGCTTATATCGAGATACATTAAGGACCTAATAAATTCAATCAATGCCGCGCCAAAGGCGGCTTCTGGCCGTTTGCCGCCGAATTCAAAAAACTGCGAAGTACAGTACTGGTGCGGCAATTTCAGCAGCGCCCCAAGCTAACGCTATTAAGTGCCAACGTTTGGGGGACAGATGATACCGTACCCTCTTATATCCGAAATATACAGAGCCAATCCCAAAGCTCAGCAAGGCAAGCCAGTACGAGAATACAGACATAGTCGCTAGGCCAATAGCATCCCCAGTTAGAGGATGTCCTGCATTTCGTGCCGCGGTCAACTGAAGAAACAGAGCCATGAATGCTAATAACGGAAGTCCGCCCACAACAGTACAGCTTGCAACAACGTTAGGTAATTTTCCTGTCAATGTTTGCATACGAATCGCGCCACTCCTGTAATGTCTGTTTTTGGCCGATTCCTGCACCACCTGGAGTGCCTCTATTTAGTCCACGCGGTTACCAGACGAGCCGCCTCATTCACATGCAAGATGTTGTCGATCGCGGAGACTTTTCGAAGTGCAGCGCCCATGTCAAAGCTGCTGCCTTCAGTAATGGCCAACGCTTCATTATGCAACGCATACGCGAGATGGGCGGCCATACGAACCTCCATAGGAGCATCGACTTCACTGCCTAGATATGGGCTCAGCAGCACTCGTATCTCATAAAGTGCATTCGCAAGGAGTCGAGCTTCAGCGCTTTCGATATTCATTTTTTTACTCTATATTCGGTGACAGCTTTTGGCCGATTGTTCGCAATGGCACGCCGCCGTTGTCGGACATTACCAGTCCGGACAATATGATCAAGTCCTGTCCCGAGAAACGTTTCATTAGCGCGACCATCAATCTTACTCCAACTCCGACTCATAAATTTCGGCCTCGTAGTGGCTGTTTCCGAATCCAGGAAAATACGCTACTACCATCGGCAATCCATCTGGTCCAGTGAACCCCTGGTCTATTACGACTAGGTCACCTATACGCGGAGCTCGATTCTCCGACGAGAGAATTCTGTACCGCCCAGAGGGCAGATCCACTAACAGTCTCGCACGAGGGTTGGCTTCGATCATGAATGCAGTTGCAGTAAATTCAAAAGGGACCAGGAGTGATCGTGTGTGAAGGGCGGCTCTTGGCCCAGGCCGTGTAAAAACACATCAACGTGTGCCGGCAACGTAATTTTACCTGCACGGGTAAATTTGGAAGCCCCATCAGGCATTGCGGAGGCTTCGCTTCCTCTTCGGCACTTTCGGCAGGTTCAGCCAAGTGAATGCCCAATGCAGGCGTTTCAGGCTTGAAAAAAGGGCATATGCCCTGATCGCGCCCATCACCCCTGCGATTCCAAGCAGGGTCATCAAGCGTTTGAGGTTATAGGCAAGCACGTGAAGGCTCATCTCTGTCTTCACGCTCGCAAGGCCTTTCGTCAGGAAGTGCGTCCAACCCATCCAGGACTTGATCGTTCCGTATGGGTGTTCGACGGCAGAGCGACGGATTCGCATGGCATCGGGTTGCTTTTCAAGACGCCCCTGCATTTCATCAAGCACGTCTTGATGTTCCCAGCGCGTTACACGTCGCTGTGGGCTTGGCGTGCATTTTTCCTTAAGCGGGCAGCCTTTGCAGTTCGAACTCCAGTAGCGATGATTCGTCATGCCTTTTTCAATGGTCGCGAAACGCCAGATCAGCGATTGACCTGCTGGGCATCGATACTCATTTTTCTGTTTGTCGTAGATGAAATCGGCCTTGTCGAATCGTCCCTCCGCCTTCGCACTTGACGTTGTCGTCGCTGGCACCAAGGGGACAATGCCGGCATCGCAGCATGCCAGGATTTCCTCGCTTTTGAAGTAGCCGCGATCAGCAATAACGGTCAGCGTAGCGCTGTCAATTGCGGCGCGGGCCTTCTTGGCCATGCTGGATAGTTGATCCCGATCGCTGCCGACATTGGTGACTTCATGCTCAACGATCAGATGATGTTTGGTGTCGACAGCTGTCTGCACGTTATAGCCAACAATTCCGGCACCGCGAGACTTCATTGAGCGCGCATCAGGATCTGTCAGCGATACTTGCGTTTCCCCTGTCACTTCAAGCCTCGCTTCAATTTCCTTGAGCATGGCCATTTGCGATTTCAGCGCCGCAATCTTGTCGTTGAGCCGGACACTGCGCGCTTGTGCTGCCGTCGGCTCTTGTCTGTCAGCGGTGTCGAGTTCAGCCAGGTAGCGATTGATGTTGACTTCAATCTCTTCCATCCTCCGCTTGAGTTTGGCATTGGTGAAGTTGCGGTCGCTGCTATTGACCGCCTTGAACTTGCTGCCGTCGATCGCAACGACCGCGTCCGAGAAGAGGTCCAGTTGCTGGCACAGCACGACGAACTGGCGGCAAACACTTCGGATCGCTTTACCGTTGTTCTTTCGGAAGTTCGCTATCGTCTTGAAGTCCGGCGCCAGGCGTCCAGTCAGCCACATCAGTTCAACGTTGCGCTGTGCTTCACGTTCAAGCCGCCGGCTCGACTGGATGCGATTGAGGTAGCCGTAGATGTAGAGCTTTAGCAGCACTGCCGGATGATAAGCGGGCCGCCCAGTTTTCGCTGGCAGCACACGTTGGAACCCGAGATTTCCCAGGTCGAGCTCTTCGACGAAAACATCAACAACCCGGACTGGATTATCGGCGCCAACGAAATCGTCTAGATGCTCAGGGAGCAGCGTACCCTGTTCGCGATTCTCGCCTTCGACAAAGCGCTTCATTTGGCACCCTCGGTCATGAGATACTCGCTCAACGTTTACCGGGGCGATCTCGTTTACATGATTTTATGTTTTTACACAGCCTCGGCCGTTACCGACCGAATGCACATTGACCGTGCAACGTAAGTGATCGAATCTGGAAAGATCTGTTCTCGTCGAGGCAAAATCCGTCGGCAATGGCGCCAAGGGGAAATGGGTCGACTACGATAGCAACGTTATCACCGGTCATAGCACCGGACCACCGAAAGCCGCTTGGCTCAAGACTCTTTACGAGAACGCCGACTTCGCCTTGCGGGGATTTTAAAAGGAGT